>OLSL01003182.1_pt1 | contig 11989 bp, 10 predicted proteins | sample 1672511 | NCBI WGS metagenome assembly OLSL01 (sample SAMEA3136694, study PRJEB25190) | human gut metagenome | biome: human gut; feature: human-associated habitat; material: faeces | place: Austria | collected 2013
ACCTACAACCTATCGGTTAACAGCCGAGTGCTCTGCCGTTGAGCTACCGAGGAATGTTCGCTTGCTTTCGCAACGCGCAGGAATGCATATTACCCGATACGCTTTTGCATGGCAAGGGGAAATATCGACTATTTCTCACGAAGCGAATGACCGCGCCAATGCACGCCTCGTTTACGAGCGAACTGTTCGTGTCTGGGAAACAGAAGCATACGAAAAGAGCCCGAGATGCGGGCCCTTTAGTATTCTATGGCTCCCCGGGTAGGATTCGAACCTACAACCTATCGGTTAACAGCCGAGTGCTCTGCCGTTGAGCTACCGAGGAATACAATGGTGGGCGTTACAAGATTTGAACTTGTGACCCCTTCCGTGTGAAGGAAGTGCTCTCCCCCTGAGCCAAACGCCCATTGTATTTCGCTTTCGTCTCCAAATACCGTCGACTCAAGCGCAAATCGATATATTACTCGCATCTCTTCTTGTTGACAAGCATTATTTTTCAAATTCTTAAAGCATTTTTCGAGAGGAACCGTTTCTCGCAGATTCGTCCCGCATGCGATGAGGCAAAATCGCATTCCGAACATCCCGAGCGCAACCGCTCATATAGTATGTCTCCTAGACCGCCATAAAGAGAAAGAGGACGCCATGACCACCGCGTCTGCACACCGATTCATCCGCCTCTGCGCCCTGCTCATCCTTATCTGCGCCGCCGCGCTTCTCCTTCCCTGGGGACGCCCTGCGCTAGGAGCCGAAACCGACGGATCTCCTTGCATGCTGACCGACGAACAGCGCGCCGCCTATGAAGCCGACGGAACGCTCGAGGCCCGCATTGCATATCAGGAAAGCCTTCGCAACGACCGGCCTTCCGAGGGACTCATCAGCCAGGCCATGGAGCGTGAGCGAGCCGCCCAAGGCATCGGCGCATACGCGGTTCCCTCAAACTGGTCAAGCGGCATGGCCTCCGTTGGCGCCGCACACGTGCTCGGGCTGAGGATAACGTTTCCCGACCACCAATTCGAAGAAAACGACACGCTTGACGCGCTCCAATCCATCATCGGACCTAAAACGCAAAACGCAGCCGCCCCCGCCGGAACCTCCCCTTTCCCCTATGAAAGCCTCAGCGCCTATTATTACCGGGCTTCATATGGAAAGCTTTCCCTTACGGGCGAGACGTTTGACTACGCCGCCAAATACGAGCGTGATTACTACACGAACAACCCCGAGTCCCTCGTGACCGAAGCGCTCGCAGCGCTTGACGAGAGCGAAGACCTGTCCCGATTCGACGCCAACGAGGACGGCAAGCTCGATGCCGTCTACGTCCACTTCGCGGGTCCCGATACGGGATGGGGGTCTGTCTGGTGGAGCAACGAAAGCACAGCGAGCGACCCGACGCTTTACGAGGACGGCTCCGTCCGCCTTTGGAACATGATTCTGCTGGCAGAAAACTCCAGCAACTCCTGAGCCGGCCGCACCATTATTCACGAAACAGGCCACGTGCTCGGACTGCCCGACTATTACAGCGCGCGAAGCCAGACGGGACAAGGTTCCGATCACTCCGGCATCCTGACCTTCGACATGATGATGCAGAACATGGGCAACCATAACGGATACTCGAAATGGCTCGTCGGGTGGTTGCCCGAAGAAAAAATCACCCGCATTGTCGCGAACGAAGACGGCATATCCGTGACAAGAAACGGCGAAGTGCTAGAACATCACGATGCCGTAGACGGCGACACCCCTTCAGTGGATGCGACCCTCGGAGCATACGCGGACGACGACGCGTCCGAAACGGGGGCATCGTCGTGGTGTCCAATCAGGATACGGGCATGTTCTCCTCCCTCTACCTCGTCGAATACGACCGCTACGCCGGCAATCAAAGCGTTCGCTACCTTGATGCGGCCCTGGCAGAACACGAGCTTCCGTCGGGATTCCGCGTGTTTCGCGTCAGAGGGGAACTCACCGACGACGGATCGGATTATGCGAACAGCAACCTGTACGGAACAGTTCACAGCCAACTCATCGAGCTGGTTGACCCCGATATGGACAAAGCCCATACGACGGGCGGCATCGATTATGCGTCCAGCGCCGTCGGAGAGGACGCATACGGATGCATGCTTTTCGAGGAATCGGCGATAACTCCTCAGGGATACCCTTCCACCAACTTCTTCGAAAACGCGAGTATCGGATTCACCGGCTTGACGATTGCCGCGAAAGACACAGGGGGAGAAACGGGAACGATAAGCGTGTCTTATTCCGACGATTCGAAACCCGAAATCTCTGGAGAACTCGCGCTCACGCCGACCTTCGAATCCTTCTCAAACGCCTCCGTGCTTACGTTGCGCGCTTCTACACCCATTCTTAAAGCAACGGAAGAGATGCAGCAAGCGCAGCTCGTCATAGACGGCTCCACCTACATGCTTCCCTTCACCACGGTGAAGGGCGACACCGTATCCACCGAATGCCTTCTCGATCCCGAGGCGCTGTCGCCTTCCTCGCGTTGCGAACTGGTCTATCCCGCGGGAATGTTCGTCCTGGGAAAGACGGGAGACGAAACGCTACTATCGCCTGAGGTACGTATCCCGCTTCAGGCCGATTCGTCCATGGCAAAAAGCCTCCGCCGGCCTGTATGCTAATACCGCTTACGAAAGCACGACCCCTTCCGTAAGCGGCGTTCTGTCCTGCCCCGATGGAAACCTGCGCTTCGTGCAAGCCGGCGGCGACAAGCTGACCGTCCATACCATCGACCAGAACAACCCAGGCCACCTCTCGTCGAGCACGAGCATCCCGGTATCCGAAGGAGGCATGGATGAGGTGGTGAAAGCGCTCCCCCTCGAAAACAACCACATGTTCGTCGTCGCGAGGTCGGCAGGCTACCCAAGCACGACCGGGCTATGGATCGACCTCGAAGCGAAAGCCATCACGTCGAAAATCAACCTGTCAGGCATGGACTTCTGGGCCTTCGGCGCACGCGGCTCCGAAATCGTAGTTGCCTCAAGGCATTACGGAGACAATCCCGTCGGCGGAACAACCCTATCTCTGCTGAGCCAAAACGAAGACGGGTCGGTCTCGGCAAAGCATGCCTGGACGTCGTCCGCCGAATTTATCGCAACCCAGAACCACCTGCTCTTCTCCCAGATCTCTCGCGAAGGATACGCGGTCGAAACAGAAAGCATCGCGGCTTTTTCCTTCGACAATCTCGCCCGACATATCGCCTCGGTAGGAACCGAAGATTTCGAAAACCCCTTCCCCGAGGATATGCGCCCCGAAGAATACGCGGACACGGTGTTTTACATCAACATGCAACGCGTGCTGCTGTCGGCCGCCGAATCATCGGATGGCTATGCGATGGTGTTTTCGGACATACTTCAAGATGAGGAGTCGTCCTCAGGATCTGAGCTGCTCATCTCCTTCGGCAACGATGCGACGAAACGCGCCGAAGTGCAGCTGCCCTTGGACAACTCGTCGAACAGCGGCGTCTCGATCGGGCGCAACGGATGCGTCGCCGTCCGCTCGTCCATATCCATAGGAACGGCGCAGGGCACCCAAGGACTCGCCAAGACCGTCTTCTACGATTCCGAAACGCTCGAAGCGAAGCAGTCGCTTATCGCGGCAACGACCGCAATAGGATCGTGGACCTCGGACGGAAGTTGGATCGACATCGGAAGAAGCATCACGAACACCATGAACGGTGCCGGCTCGCCCCTTGGAAACGAGAGCAACCCCATCGAAGGCCCCTTGATTCATTACGTACTCACCGAACCGATCGATACACCGAAAACCGATTCCGAAATCCCCCAAGACCCCTCGACACCTCCAAGCGTCGATGAAGGCCAGAGTCAAGGCACAGACCCCGACACGAACGATGCAAGATCCGATGAAGCGGCAAAGCACGGATCTTTGGAAAAGCAGTTCGCGCAAACGGGCGATATCGGAGCCTCGTTGGCGATATTAGCCGTAATCGCAGGAGTCCTGGCATTGCATGCGGTGCGAACCGCGCTGAGAACCGTGCGCAAATGATTCGAAAATCAATGCTGAAACAAAAGAACGGTCCCGAAGCTTCGGGACCGTTCTTTTGGGCGTCTAGTGACACAAACCACGAATTGGCTTGCGGTATTCGCTACGCCCTCAAATCGTCAACACTGGCGGTTTTGCCGGGATAGAGGCACAGAGGCTCGAAATGAATCTTCGCTACGCCGACAAGGTCGGTGCCGTTCTGGGCGTTGTAATCGTCGAGATACGGCTGGTGCTGGAAGTAGTTGGCATCAAGATCGCCCTCGGACAAGGCAACATTAGGCTGCACATAGTCGGTGAACTCGGTGATTTCGAGCGTCCAACCCTTCTCGGCCAAAAGATCTTTAACCTGGTTGAGGATCTCTGCATGAGGAGCAGGAGAAGCACCCACCGTGATGGTGGTGTCATCGCCTCCTGCCTGAGGAATCTCGCCGGCTTCACCGGATTCGAACGTAGCGACGACTGCGCCATTGTAGGTGGCGTCGATGAAGTCTTTCACCGTGTCGCTCTCAAGAGCCGCCAGGAGAGCTTCGGTCTTCGGGGACTTCTCTTCGCCGGAGCGCACGGCGACGACGTTGCCGTATTCGACCGCAGCTTCAGAAGCGGAGTCCTCGGAAGCAAGCGCAGTGGCAGGATCGATGTCGGCGCTGATAGCGTAATTGCCGTTGATAACGGCCATGTCGACGTCGGCCAGCATGCGCGGAAGGCTTGCCGCCTCGGCCTCGACGATTTCGATGTTGTACGGGTTCTCCGTGATATCGTTTTTGGTGGCGTTCAGGCCGACGCCGTCGGCAAGCTTGATGATGCCCTGGTCCTGCAGCAAAAGCAGAGCGCGAGCCTCGTTGGTGGCGTCGGAGGGAACGGCGACCTGCTTCGCGGCGCCGCCGCCGCAGCCCACCAAGGCAACGGCAAGACCGCAGGCCGCAACGGCGCTAGCGCATACGGCCGCAACTTTTTTGAATTTCATAGCTAAACCTTCCTGTGAAGCGCGACGTCGAATCCTTCGGATGCGGACGTCTGGTTCTGTATCGGTACAACCGAATCTGCCGAGTTTCGATTCGTATCACGGCCATGCTAACTGGCTTGCGCCCCTTGCCGCATCAGAAATGCTACGAGAAGCGAATCATTAACGCGAACGGTGGTCGATTTTGCGAGCGATCACATTCGCCAGGCTCTGAGCGAGCTGGACGACCACGATGCAGAGCACGATCGCAACCACCATGACGTCGTCTTGATAGCGCTGGTAGCCGTAGCGAATGGCGATGTCGCCGATGCCGCCCGCGCCGACGGTGCCCGCCATGGCAACGAAGCCGAACAAGGTGATGAAGGTGATGGAGAGGCCGCGAATCAAAGACGGCAGGCTCTCGACCAAAAAGACCTTGCGGATAATCTGCCACGTAGACGCCCCGAAGCTCTGAGCGGCCTCCACCAAACCGCCGTCGATTTCGGCAAGGCTCTGCTCGACCATACGAGCGACGAACGGAGCGGCCGCGACCGTCAGAGGAACGATAGCGGCGGCAACGCCGAGAGAAGTGCCGACGATGGCGCGCGTCATGGGAATCATGAAGACGATCAGGATGATGAACGGGATGGAGCGGCCGATATTGACCAGCCAGCCCAGAACGCTGTTGAAGACGCGATGGGGGTGAAGACCGCCAGGAGCGGTAAGAATCAGCAAAACGCCCAGGGGAATGCCTATAACGTAGGCAAACGCCGTAGAAAGAACGGTCATGACGACGGTGTCCCACGTGCCTTGCGCCATAAGAGCGCCGTACTGGTCGACGAAAGACGTGATGGCCTCCATGGCTTACGCCTCCTTAGAAGTTGCAGCGCGCGCTGCCTCGAATTCTTCGACGGACAGGCCGGAGTCGGCCGCGATAAGACGACGCGTGGCGTCGCTTTGGGGGTTGCCGAACACCTCATCGGTCGCTCCCACCTCGGCAATGGCGCCCCCCTCGATAACGGCGACCTTGTTGCAGATCTGTTTGGCGACGGAAAGGGAGTGCGTGATCACGACCATCGTGACTCCGAGCTCCTTGTTGATATCGCGAAGCAGGTCGAGAATCGCATGCGTCGTCATGGTGTCGAGCGCGCTCGTCGCTTCGTCGCAGAGCATGATTTCGGGATTATTGGCCAAGGCGCGCGCGATGGCCACGCGCTGCTGCTGCCCTCCCGAGAGCTGGCTCGGGTAGCTGGCAGCCTTGTCGGCAAGGCCGACAAGCTCGAGCAGCTCGAGCGCGCGTTTTTCAGCGGCCGCCTTATCCTCCCGACGCAATTCGAGCGGAAATGTCACATTGCGCAACACCGTTCGCTGCTGGAACAGACTGAAGTTCTGGAAGATCATGCCGATCGACTCGCGAAGTTGGGAAAGCTCTTTCCCTCGATAGGCCGTGACGTCCTTGCCGTCTATAATCACGGAGCCTTCGGTCGGACGCTCGAGCAGGTTGATGCAACGCACCAGCGTCGATTTGCCGGCGCCAGACTGCCCGATGATACCGAATATATCGCCGCGCTCGACATGGAGATTCACATCGCGCAACGCCTCGTGCGAACCGAAGCGCCCGAAGTACGTCTTGGACAAATTGGTAAGATTAATCATGATTCCTCGTACATATATACGTTTCGTGACAGATGAATGCGGCTAGGCCGCCCGGAAGCTCAAGCCTGAGCGTCGGCGCACACGCCAACAAGCCCAGGCTTGAGCATGTGCATCATCATGTTGGTCATGGTATGTACGAATTCGAAACTCATAGCGCTTTATCATAGTGGATTGCTTCGAGCTGTCAAGCGAAAAGGCACAACCACGCCAAAGCACACGAAAGCGCGCCGCCTAGGAAGCCTGCGTAGGCTCAGCCTGGGAGTAGAGCTCGTCGTAGCGGGACAGATACGTCTTCGCATCGCCTTCGGTGTATTTGGCCAGAATCTCGGCCTTGTGCTCAGAGGGTGTCTCGAAGGTCACATCGAGCGCCCAGGCGTTGGTAAGCGCCGATACACGGCCGATCTGACACTCGTAAAGCTCCATCACCTTCTCCGCCTGTTCGACATACGACGATCCCGATGGTATCTTCGCCGACTCCAGGCTTGCAAGGTCGCTCGTAAGATCGCTCAGAACCTTGTCGGCGAACTCCTTCGAGGCATTGCGCGTGTCCATAGAGCTCACTAGGAAGTCGGCGTTGAAGTCCTCGACGCATGTACCTATGCGCTCGTCGTAGGTATCGAGCTTCTCGTACGCCTCGGAAAGAAAGTCATACGCCTGCTCTTCGGTCAGCTCGCTCGAAACTTTATCGTCGATCGTCGCTTGCTCCGGTTCTGAAGTCGAAGACGGCTGAGGAGCCTGCTCGGCATTCTCGCCTGAGGATTGGTCCGTGCTGGCAACCTGCAAAGGCTCGCTCGATCCCGACTGCTTGCTGTTCATATACATCGTGCCCAAGACTACAACCACGACCAGAAGGACCGCGATGATGATTCCGATGACGATGAATGCAACATTGCGTCTCTTCTTCGCGCTGTCGAGGGAAAAGCGTTTCTGCTCGTTATCCGTGGGAACGACCACCGAATCCCGGTCGAGACGAAGAGTGGCATCCGCAGGCAGCTCTTTGCCGTCCACGATGCCGAAACCGCGCAGGGCGTCCGATGCTTCCACCGCCTTCGAGCCGTCGACGGTGACGGTCTCGAGAATCCGCCCGATTCGCCGCAAAAGCGCGCACCGGGCTCCAAGGGAGCGCCGCACCACGTGCAGAACTTGGCCATGGCTAGATGCCCTCCCCGTATCCGAAGCGGCGAATCTGGTTCAGGTCGCGACGCCAGTTCTTCTTGACCTTGACCTGCAGGTCGAGGAACACCTTGCACCCCAGCAACTGTTCGAGGTCCTGGCGGGCCTCTATGCCGATCTGTTTGATAGCGCTTCCGCCCTTGCCGATGATGATGCCTTTCTGGGAATCGCGCTCGACGTAGACCACCGCGTAGATCTTATACATGTCCTTGCGACGTTCGTACTCGATCTGATCGGCGATAACGCCGATGGAATGCGGCACTTCGTCGCGGAAGCTGCGAAGGATCTTCTCGCGAATGAACTCGGCAACAAGGACTTCGAAAGGCTGGTCGGTGTCCATGTCGTCGGGGAACCATTTCGGACCCTCGGGAAGCCAGCGGGAAACGGCATGCTCGAAGCCGTCGACGTTGAAGCCCGACTTCGAGGAGAGCACGACCTCATCGTCCCAACGCCCCAGCGCGCGCGCGGCCTCGAGCTGGGAGATGATGACGTCTTTATCGACCAGGTCCGCCTTGGTTATGACGAGAATCTTGCGCGCATGGCGCACGGCGCGCACCTGAGCCGCGACCCATTCGTCGCCGCGGCCGATCGGCTTGCTCGCATCGACCAAAAACGCGATGACGTCGACGTCTTCCATGGCCATGATGGCGCTGGTGTTGAGTTCTTCGCCCAACGCGTCGTGGGGCTTGTGCAGGCCCGGGGTGTCGACCATGATCATCTGCATGTCTTCGCGCGTGACAATGGCGCGGAAGCGATGGCGGGTCGTCTGCGCCGTGTTGGAGGTGATGGCCACCTTGTGGCCAACAACCGCGTTAATCAGCGTGGATTTGCCGGCATTCGGTCGACCGACAAGCGTCACGAAACCGCTTTTGAAAGAATTAGCCATGAAAAGAATCTCCGTTTCCATGATCAGCGGCACGAAGCCGAGTCTTACATCAGAGGCGCTCGCCCGATGCTGCATCGGGCGAAAGACGCGGCGCTATCCCTCGCCCTCCCCGTCTTCATCGGAGCAGTCCGCGCGCTTTTCCCGACTGCGGTCATGCGCGGCGGCGCGCTCGTAGGCTTCCACGATTCGGGCGACAAGAGAATGCCTGACGACATCGCGGCCGGTAAGGGTGCAAAACGCGATGTCCTCAACGTCGTCGAGAACGCGCTGGACGCTTTTCAGACCCGAAAGCCCGCGCGGCAGGTCGAGCTGGGTGATATCCCCCGTGATTACCATCTTGGAATTGAAGCCGAGACGGGTGAGGAACATCTTCATCTGCTCGGGGGTCGTGTTCTGAGCTTCGTCCAAGATAATGAAGCTGTCGTTGAAGGTGCGGCCGCGCATGAACGCCAACGGCGCGATCTCTATCACGCCGCCTTCGATGAGCTCGCGCGCCCGCTCCATGTCGGTCATGTCGAAAAGGGCGTCGTAGAGCGGCCTGATGTAGGGATCGACCTTCTCGGTGAGCGTGCCGGGCAAAAAGCCAAGGTTCTCCCCCGCTTCCACCACGGGGCGCGTGAGGATGATGCGGTTGACGTCTTTGCGCTTGAGCGCCGCCACGGCCATCGCCATGGCCAGATAGGTTTTCCCCGTGCCTGCGGGACCGATGCCAAACGTCACCGTATGGGAGCGAATGGCGTCGACGTAGTGCTTCTGCCCCGCCGTTTTCGGACGTATGGCGCGCCCTCGATACGTAAGCAGAATATCCTCGCGCAGAAGAGAAGGAGCGAACTCCCCCTGCCGAAGAAGCTCGACCGCGCGTTCAGCGTCTTCCACCGTAGGAACAGCGCCCGAAGCGGCCATCTTTATGAGGTCTCCGAAAAGGGCGGTCAGACTTTGGACCTCGAGCGAGTCGCCCGAGAGCATGACGAGATTGCCGCGCACGGTGATCCGCGCGGCAAACGCCTTCTGTATCGTATGCAGCACGCAGTCTTGAGGACCGACGATCATCGCCGCATCGATATGGTCGGGAATGGTGAGTGTTATGCGAGTGTCGTCATGCATGGGCGTCATTCTACCAAAGACGCAGGCCCCTTTGGTAGAAGCCTGCGTCCATTTGACACGTTTCATCATTCGCGTTCGCCGTCGGCGTCAAACCCTCTCGTGTCGGGAACGAGGAAGATGAACACCAGCGAGCTGGCAAGAAGAAGGAACGGATAGAACAGAAGCGGCATGATTTGAAACGCCGAGACGGAAAATCCAAGCTCCGCTGCGGCGGAAATGGCTACCAGCATCTGAGCTCCGTAGGGAATCACTCCCTGAAACACGCACGAGAAGGTATCGAGCAGCGAAGCCGTCTTGCGCCTAGAAATATCGTAGGTTCGGGCCATCTGCGAAGCGATAGGATTGGCCATGACGATGGCAACGGTGTTGTTCGCTGTGGCGATATCCATGGCTCCAACAAGCAGACCCATGCCGAGCATGCCCCCTTTGCGGGATTTAAACAAACTCTTGATGCCGTTGAGCAGGGCGACGAAGCCGCCATGCTCTCTGATGAGGGCGCAGATGGCGCTCACCAACACGGCGACCATAGTGGTTTCGAACATCCCGGCCGCGCCCGATCCCATATTGGCCAGAAGGTCGGTTGCGGGCGTCGCCCCCGTGGCAATCATGATGATCGAGCCCGAGACGATGCCGAGAAGCAAAACGACGAACACGTTGATGCCCACGATTCCCCCGACAAGCACGATAACGTAGGGAATGAGCTGAATAAGGTCGTAATCGTGGGATATGCTCCCGTTAAGGTCCGCCCCCATGGAAAGCACCAAAATCAAGATCAGCGTGACGAGCGCGGCAGGAAGGGCAATCTTGAAGTTCTCGCGGAACTTGTCCTGCATCTTGCAGCCCTGCCCCTGGCACGCCGCAATGGTAGTGTCGGATATGAACGAAAGGTTGTCGCCGAACATCGCGCCGCCCATGACGCTCGCGATGCACAGGGGCATGTCGAAGCCCGACGCCGATGAGACGGCGACGGCGATAGGCGTGATGAGCGTGATGGTTCCGACCGATGTTCCCATGGCGACCGACACGAAGCAGCTCACGACGAACAGCACGGCGACGGCGTATTCGGCGGGAATCACCGACAGCAGAAGATATGCCACGCTCTCCGCGCTGTCGCGCCCCACGACGCCGACGAAAATACCCGCCGCCATGAAGATGAGGACCATGGTGACGATGGTCTTATCCCCGATTCCCTTCCCCATGACCGCAAGCTTGTCATCGAACGACAGCGCGCGATTCTGCAGGCACGCGACAAGCAGCGCGATCAGGAATACGACGACGATGGGAATGTTGTAAAACCCCATGGAGATGCCCATAACGTATTCGAAAACGATTCCCAACCCGAGGTACAGCAGCAAAAAGACCCCGATAGGCAGCAATGCCGCGACATTGCCCTTTTTCTCTTGTTCCACGAAAAGCCTTTCCCACAGCAAAGCGACGGACCGCGCCGCCGCTTTGAAAACAGAAGGAAGCCCTGCCTCCTTTTCGATATAGGTCGCGCAGACGATGCGCGTATCGCGCCCCGAGCCAAGCCGCATGGCCCAAAGCGCCGCAGAGCGGGCGGAAAACGATGCGAATGCCGCGTCATCCGCCTCAGATCGCCTTGACGGCCCCTAGTCGCGCGTCAGCTTGCGATGGATGCGATGGGGCTTCGCCGCCTCTTCGCCCAATCGCTCGACGCGGTTCTTCTGGTAGCTGTCGAAGTTTCCTTCGAACCAGAACCAGGCGCCCGGGTTTTCGTCGGTGCCCTCCCATGCGAGGATATGGGTGGCGATGCGGTCAAGAAACATGCGGTCGTGACTCGTGACCACAGCGCAGCCCGGAAATTCCATGAGGGCCTCTTCGAGGCTTTCGAGCGTTTCGACGTCGAGGTCGTTAGTGGGCTCGTCGAGCAGCAGCAAGTTGCCGCCCTGCTTCAGCGTAAGCGCAAGGTTGAGCCTGTTGCGCTCGCCGCCGGAAAGCACGCCCGCGGGCTTCTGCTGGTCGGAGCCTTTGAAGCCGAACGCAGAAACGTACGCACGGCTCGGAACCTCGGTCTCGCCCACCTGCATGTAATCGAGCCCGTCGGAAACAACCTCCCAGAGCTTTTTGTCCGGATCGATGCCCTCTCGGTTCTGGTCGACATAGGAGACCTTCACGGTTTCGCCCAGCCTAAGTTCGCCCGAGCTCGGCTGCTCCTTGCCGACGATCATCTTGAACAGGGTTGACTTTCCCACGCCGTTGGG
>OLSL01003194.1_pt1 | contig 11956 bp, 9 predicted proteins | sample 1672511 | NCBI WGS metagenome assembly OLSL01 (sample SAMEA3136694, study PRJEB25190) | human gut metagenome | biome: human gut; feature: human-associated habitat; material: faeces | place: Austria | collected 2013
GGCTGGACGCTTGCCGTGACCACTCGCCGCGGTCCGGGAAAGCACACGGAGCGCCTGCTGCAGACCCGCCCCGGGCTGGCCGCGGGGGCCGTGCTGTTTTTGCTGCTGGTGCGGGCGCTGGGCGGCCTTGTCTGGTGCATCGACTTTGGCGCGATGGACCCCGGTCTGCAGCCCGCCATGCGCCGACTTTTGGCGGACTGCGGCATTCATGAGGGCGTGCTCCTGACAAAGCCGCTGCTGCAGACCGCGCAGGCACAGGCTTTGCGCCGCAGTGAGGTGTTCGGCTGGGTCAGCCTGAACTTTACGGGCGGCTGCCTTGCCATCGAGAGCACGCCCTCCCAGACCCAGACCGTGCGGGAGCCGCCGCCCCGGCAGGGCCTGTACGCCAGTGCGGACGGGGAAATACTTGCCGTTGAGATCGAGAGCGGCTTTGCAGCGGTGACGGTGGGGCAGACCGTCGCCCGGGGCCAGCTGCTGGCTGCTGCTGAGCGGCTGGACCGCAAGGGCAACGCTGTGCCGCAGGGCGCCGGCGGGCGCGTTATAGCGCGGGTACAAAAGCATTACACAGCCCGCCAGTCCCTGACGGCAGAGGCTTCCGTCTACACGGGCCGCAGCCGCGTGCAGACGACGCTGTACCTGCCGTGGCGCAGCTATACAGACGAGCCGGAGGACCCGCTGACCGGCATCACGCAGACCGACTGGCTGCCCGTGCAGCTGGGCCGCCTGGCACTGCCCGCCAGCCTTTGCCGCGTGACGACCTGGGAGCAGCTGCCGGACACGGTGCAGTATTCCGAGGCTGCCGCCGCCGCACTGGCCCTGCGCGCCTGCCGCGCCGCGCTGCTGGCCGAGTTCCCGGATGCGGTCATCGAGGCAGAGCAGCGCGAAATTTCCGCGCAGGAAGGCACAGAAACGGCAGCTGTGACCTATATTTTCACCGCCAACATCGCCGCACCGCCGTGATTCGACATATTTTGCTTAGTGTGACGAAATGGCTGATAAAATTTTGTGCAATATTCATAGTTTCTTTTGCGAAAAACTGTGATATAATCTAAATGTATAGCTATGTGCTACACCATGGAACCGGGAGGATGAAAATTTGGCAGAACGATCTTTGGAACTGGACAGCATTGAACTGGCAGCAGCCATCTTTGGCAGCGGCGACCAGAATATCCACCTGCTGGAAAAGGAATTCCGCGTCACGGCGGTCTGCCGCGGCTCGGTGCTGCGCTTTACCGGTGAGCAGAAGGATGTGGACGCCGCCGCCCGCGCCGTGGACGGCATGGTCACCCTGATGGAAAACCACACCCCGCTTGAGGAGCAGACCGTGCGCTACTGCATCAGCCTGGCCCACGGGGGTGAGGAAAAGCGCCTGCGGGAGCTGACCGACGATTTCGTCGCAGTCACGGCCAAGGGTCGTCCCATCCACCCCAAGACGCTGGGCCAAAAGGAATATCTCGCCGCCATCCGCAAAAATGCCATCACGTTCGGTGTCGGGCCTGCGGGCACCGGCAAGACGTATCTGGCTGTGGCAATGGCGGTCAAGGCGTTCAAGTCCAAGGATGTCAGCCGCATCATCCTGACCCGCCCCGCCGTCGAGGCGGGGGAGAAGCTCGGCTTTCTGCCGGGCGACCTGCAAAACAAGGTTGATCCGTATCTGCGCCCGCTCTACGACGGGCTGTTTGATCTGCTGGGGGCCGAGACGTTCCAGAAGCTGTTTGAAAAGCAGGTCATCGAGGTCGCACCGCTCGCCTATATGCGCGGGCGCACGCTGGATGACGCCTTCATCATCCTGGACGAGGCCCAGAACACCACGCCCGAGCAGATGAAGATGTTCCTGACGCGCATGGGCGTCGGCAGCAAGGTCGTGGTCACCGGCGACGTGACCCAGATCGACCTGCCGGATAAGGTGCGCAGCGGCCTCATGGATGCCCTGCATGTCCTGCGGGATGTCGAGGGCATCGCGCAGGTTCGCCTGACAGAGAAGGACGTCGTGCGCCACCGCCTGGTGCAGCAGATCGTAAAAGCGTATGAAAAGGCCGCCGAGGAGAAGGCTCCCGGCAGCCACAACCATAAACAAACAATGGAGGTCGATTAACGTGTCCAATAAGGTGTTGATTACGAACGATCAAAACGTGGTCAAGGTCCCTTCCGGGCTGCGCATCCTGATCCGCCGCAGCTGCAACGCGGTGCTGGATTTCGAGCATTTTGACGGTCCGGCGGAGATCAGCGTGACCTTCGTGGATAACAACCGCATCCACGAGCTGAACAAGGAGTACCGCAACAAGGATTCCGCCACCGACGTTCTGAGCTTCCCGCTCGGTGAAAACGGCGAGTATGACATCGACGAGGACAACGGCTGCAAGCTGCTGGGCGACATCGTCATCTCGATGGAGCGCGCCATGGAGCAGGCCGAGCTGTACGGCCATTCTTTGCAGCGTGAGGTCGCGTATCTGACGGTACATTCGATGCTGCACCTGCTGGGCTATGACCATGAGGCCGGCGGCCTGGAGGCCGTGCGTATGCGCGAGAAGGAGGAGGCTGTGCTCATCCAGCTCGGCCTGCCGCGCACGGTTTCCTATACCAGCGATGAAATTTGAGCAGCTGACCCGCTTTGCGCGGGGCTTTGTCTATGCCTACAACGGCATACGCGCCGCTGTGCAGGAGGAACGCAACTTCCGGTTTCACCTCTGCGCGGCGTTCTATGCCTTTGTGGCGGCATTCTGGGCGGAGCTTGACCCCGTGGAGACCGCGCTTATCGCACTCTGCGTGGCGGCGGTGCTGGCGCTGGAGCTTGTCAACTCCGCGATTGAGCGCGCCGTGGACAAGCCCGACACCACCCACTGGTGGAGCGCAGGCGCGGCCAAAGATATGGCGGCAGGTGCGGTGCTTGTCATGGCCATCGGCACGGTCATTGTGGCGGTATGCCTGTTCTGGCCGCGGCTGAACATTCTGTGGGCAACCTTTACCGCGCGGCCGACACGCCCGCTGTGGCTTCTGCTCACGCTGATTGTATTTTACAAATTCATTTTCCGTTCTTCCAACTCAACAGAGAAAGGCAAACAACCGAATGGCAAAACCGATTCCTGAAATGCCGTCCAGCGTCTTTGTGGCGCTGGTCGGCCGCCCCAATGTGGGCAAATCCAGCCTGACGAACTACCTTGTGGGCGAAAAGGTCGCTATTGTGACCAAAAAGCCCCAGACGACCCGCAGCCGCATTACCGGCGTCATCACCAAGGGCCCCGTGCAATATGTGCTGATGGACACCCCCGGCATCCACGCCGCCCGCAACAAGCTGGACGCCCGCATGACCCAGACCGCCGCCGCCAGCCTCAAGGATGTTGATGTGACGATGATGCTGTTTGAACCGGCAGGGGAGTTCACCGACGCCGAGCTGACGATGGTCAAGGCGCTGCAAAAGGGCGGCCCGGCCATTGCCGTTATCAACAAGGTGGACCTGCTGGATAACTTTGCCGCGCTGGAAGCCCGCAAGAAGCAGCTGGAGGAGTTCGGCTGCTTTGACCACATCGTCACGATCTCGGCTAAGGACGGCACGGGCTGCGATGAACTGTTTGCCATGCTCAAGCCCTACGGCAACGAGGGCCCGCACTATTTCGATGATGACGCCTTCACCGATATGCCGGAGAAGGAGCTTGTCGCAGAGCTTGTGCGCGAGAAGGCACTGCTTTTCCTGCGTGAGGAGGTGCCCCACGGCATCGCCGTCGTTGTCGAGCGGTTTAAAGAGCGCCCCGACAAGGATCTCATCGACATTGATGTGGACATCTACTGTGAGCGCAAGAGCCATAAGGGCATGATCATCGGCAAGGGCGGCCAGATGCTGAAAAAAATTGCCTCCGCCGCCCGCATGGACATTGAGGAACTGCTCGGCGTCAAGGTCAACCTCCAATGCTGGGTCAAGGTCCGCGAGGACTGGCGCGATAACGAACTGCAGCTGAACTCGCTGGGATTTGCGAAACCGTAACGATGCTGCACGTCGTAGGGGCGGGGCATGCCCCGCCCGCAGCCTACCCGTTATAGAGCATTATCCGTAAGGCCGCGGGCCGGACATGTCCGGCCCCTACAGCAACCGCAAATTTATTTTATTCCCCATTCCGCCAACATCCCCGCGCCCCCTCTGCTACACTGTAGCCATGGGGGTGAACGGCATGGACAAAACGGCGGACGACTGGCGGCGCTTTGCGCAGACAGGCAGCATTTACGACTATCTGACGTACAAAAATCAACAAAACACAGCACGGGAGGACGTATATGCAGGTGGCAACAACGGGCCTTGTGCTGCGGCAGGTCAAGGTGGGCGAGGCAGATCGGATCCTGACGATCCTGACGCCTGACCTCGGCGTGGTGTCGGCGTCGGCCCGCGGCAGTCTGCGGATGAAGAGCGCCCTGTTCAGTGCAACAGGGCTGTTCTGCTACTCGGAATTCACGCTCACCAGCGGGCGCAGCCACTATTTTGTGGACACTGCGCAGGTCAAAAAGGTGTTCCACGGCATCTCCGCGTCCATTGAGGGGATGGCTCTGGCCAGCTACATGGCGGAGATCGCGGCGGAGCTTTCCCCCGCGCCGCCCGAGGCTGATGCCCAGCTGCGCCTGCTTCTCAACTGCCTGTATATGATCAGTGAGCGCCACTATCCCTGCGCGCAGCTCAAAGCCATCTATGAGCTGCGCGCCCTGACGCTGGCGGGCTATATGCCGGACGTGCTGGCCTGTGCGGGCTGCGGTAAATACGACGGGGGAGAGTTTTACCTTGACCCTGTCGAGGGCCGCCTGCTCTGCGCCGACTGTGCCGAAAAAGCGCACCATATCACGAATCTGGACAACGGCGCACTGTACGCCCTGCGCCATATCTGCCTGGCCGAGGATAAAAAGCTGTTCGGGTTCAAAATCTCGCCCGAGAGCTTACAGGAGCTTTCCCGCACCAGCGAGCAGTACACGCTGGCGCATCTGGAGCATGGGCTGAAAAGCCTGGATTTTCTCAAATCTGTACTTGAATAAGGAGACCTAAACCCTGTTATGGATACCGCCTATAAAACAACACTGGAGCTGGACAAGGTCCTGAACCGCGCTGTACAGCTCTGCGCCTGCCAGGAAACGAAAGAAATGATGCAGGCGCTGGAGCCGGCCCCCACGATTGAGGATGAGCGCTACGACCTGACCCAGACCAACGCCATCAACGCGCTGCTCATCAAGAACGGCAGTCCCCGCTTCGGTAGCGTGCGCGAGGTGCGCCGCATCGTTGCCCACGCCCGCAAGGGGGGCATCCTATCGATGGGTGAGCTGCTGGAAATTGCCGCGACCCTGCGCAATTTCTCGGGCCTGTCCCAGTGGTACGGCCTGAGCGAGCATGAGATGCTGCCCACCGACGACCTGTTTTTTGCGCTGGCCCCGCAGCCGGTGCTGGAAAAGCAGATTTCGGAGAGCATTATTTCTCCCGAGGAGATGGCCGACACTGCCAGTGTGACCCTCCACGATCTGCGCCGCAAAATCCGCCAGACCGAGGATTCCATCCGCACCAAGCTCGATAACATCATCCGCAACTCCACCACCAATAAATTTTTGCAGGATGCCGTCGTTTCCCTGCGCAATGGTCGCTACGTCGTGCCCGTCCGCGCCGAGTACCGCGGTGAGGTCGGCGGCGTCATCCATGACGTCTCGTCCACCGGCGCAACGGTCTTTGTAGAGCCTACCGCCGTCGTCGAGGCCAACGCCCGCATCATGCAGCTGCGTGCGCAGGAGCAGGAGGAGATCACCCGCATCCTGACCTCGTTTTCGACGCAGGTCGGCTCGCTGGAGCCGCAGTTCACCTACAGCTATGACGCGATGCTCAAAATCGACCTGCTGCTGGCAAAGGCCCGGCTGGCTGTGGAGCAGAACGCCTTTATGCCCGCCGTCAGCGACACGGTGCACTTCAAGCTGAACAAGGCCCGCCACCCGCTCATCGACAAGAAAAAGGTCGTGCCTGTGGACATCGAGCTGGGCAGCGAGTACGACACCCTCGTCATCACCGGCCCGAACACCGGCGGCAAGACCGTTTCGCTCAAAACTGCGGGCCTTCTCAACGCGATGGCCCAGTACGGCTTCCTGATCCCCGCGCACGAAAGCAGCATCGTCTGCCATTTTGACGAGTACCTTGTGGACATCGGCGACGAGCAGAGCATTGAGCAGAGCCTGTCCACCTTCTCCGGCCACATGAAGCGCATCAGCGGCATTCTCGACCTGGCGGGCCACGCCACGTTGACCCTGCTTGACGAGCTGGGCGCGGGCACCGACCCTGCCGAGGGCGCGGCGCTGGCCGTCAGCATTCTCGAGCGGCTGCGCCGTCAGGGCAGTCTGCTCATGGCCACGACCCACTACGCTGAGCTGAAGGTCTACGCGCTGGAAACGCCCGGCGTCGTCAACGCCAGCTGCGAGTTCAACGTCGAAACGCTGATGCCCACCTATAAATTGAGCGTCGGCGTGCCGGGCAAATCGAACGCCTTCCTCATCAGCGCCAAGCTCGGCATCCCGCAGGAAATTATCGACGCCGCACGCAATCACATGTCGAACGACGATAAGCGCCTCGACAGCGTGCTGTCCCAGCTGGATGACCTGAAGGTCCAGCTGAAGGACGCCCAGGCCGAGGCCGAGCAGGCCCGGTATGAGGCGGAGCACGCGCTGGAAAGTGCCGAGAAGAAACGCGACGACCTGATCAAAAAGGGTGAGGAAGAACTCGAAAACGCCCGCCGCCAGGCCCATGACCTGATGCAGCAGGTGCAGAACGAGGCCTACAGCCTGACCGACGAGCTGCGCCGCATCCAGAAGGACGAAAAGACCAGCGCTGCCCAGCGTGCTGTCCGCGCCCGGGAAATTGCCCGCAGGGACACCGAGACACTGCTGAAAAAGACCGACGCCAAGCCGCAGCCCGTAAAGGAGTTTGTGCCTTTGAAAGAGGTACAAATCGGGCAGGAGGTCGTTATCGCAGACCTCGGCCAGACGGCCACTGTCACCGCGCGGCCTGACCGCAACGGCATGGTCGAGGTGCGCGCCGGCATCATGAAAACGAAGGTGCCGCTGACGAACCTGCGTGCGCCCGATAAGATGGAGAAGCGCAAGCCGGCCGAACCGCGCCGCTCGACCCGCGTGCAGCTCGACAAGAGCCGCAAGACCAGTATGGAGTTGAACCTGCTGGGCTACACCGTGGACGAGGCCCTGAACGAGGTGGACAAGTTCCTGGACAGCGGTATGCTGCGCGGGCAGTCCACGCTCTATATCATCCACGGCAACGGCACCGGCGCGCTGCGCACGGCCATCCAGAAGCATCTGCGCACCCACAAGGCCGTCAAGAGCTTCCGCCTGGGCCGCTACGGCGAGGGCGAGAGCGGCGTGACCGTTGTGGAATTAAAGTGAAAATCAAAACAATCCGCGTGTTTTGTCTATGGCAATCGTTCACCGCGTTTGCTATGCTAACAGTATTACGATAATCGTTTCAATAAGAAATTAACAAGAGAGCGAGTGAACGCTTTGGCTATGGATTACAACAGCACACGCAGCTTTACCATGACGCTGGCACACCGCGCTGTGGGGGACATCCGCCGCGGCGGCTTCCGCCAGCTGCGCAACTATGTGGATATGTGTGCCACACTGGCTAAAAATCAACAGCAGAAGGACTTTTTTGCCTACGCGCAGAAGGCTCTGCAGCGCACGGACAGCTGCTACTACAGCCTTATCCACCGTCTGTTGGACTCCGTGGATGAGGATCGCATCTGCACCGTCGGTGTCAATATGGGCTTTGGCGGGTTGATTTACGGTGCCAGTGAGCTGAAAAAGCAGGCTGACCTCGAAGGTCAGCCCATTGCCTGGATCACGGCGGCCCGCTGCGGCGACGAGCGCCTGAGCGAGCTGGTGCCAAAGGCCACCGGGCACGGCAGCTTTGTCTGGCTGCTGGATGCGACGGACACCGACCCCGCGCAGGTCGTGCTGCTGGCTAAGGCCAATCCGCAGAGCGCCTTCGGTCTGCTGGCTGACCCGTCCGCACTGACCGAGGACTGCGTCAAGGCGCTTGCGGCATGCCGCAATCTGGTGGTCATGCCGCTGCTGCAGACGCCGGAGCTGACCCCAGAGGTCTGCCGCGCCGCCCGCCGCCTGAAAGCCCAAAAGATGTTCTATGTGCTGACGGTTCTCATCGATGACGAGACCGCGGGCGAGGTCATGCAGGACGACTGGCTCGAGAGCATGGCGCAGGAGACGCTTTGCTGCATGTGTGCCCGCAAGCCCGGCACATCGGACGAAACCGCCCGGAAGCTGCGCCGCAGCATCGTGAACGGACGCCTTGAGACCGGCAAGCCCGTGCTGCTGCTCGACTGGGACGGCGATGTGCGCTATCTGAACAACCGTATTTCGGAGTATATGACCTTCGGCAGCGTCCTGCCGGAGGGCAGCACCTTCCCTTTGCAGTTGGGCTGACTTCTTGGCCCCCTCTGCGAGGGGGCTCCCGCCGCAGCGGGTGGGGGAGAGAACCTTACGCCAGCTCGAAATACTTCGGGTTATGGCAAAATTCTCTCCCTCCGGCCCTTCGGGCTGCCTCCCTCGCCGAGGGAGGCAGGTACTGCCGCATAAAATGACAAAAACCGACCCCGTACCGATGCTATGATCGGATACGGGGTCGGTTTATTTTTGCGTTTATTGCGGATCGCCGCGCAGCAGCTTCTGCATGATCTCATGGTTGAACACCGGGATCGACAGCTCCGACATGTTGGACAGGGCGTTGCTCTTCATGCCGCTGAGCACCCACGGAATCAGGATACCCATCATCGCACCGGCAAAGAACTGCCCGATCTTGCGGGTATCCTCGGCGCTGGCATCGGGGCTCAGCTCCCGCACGTTCTGCTCAAAGATGGAGCGCAGATAATCGAACATATATTGCTGCAGGCTGTTCTGCCCGTTATAGGCAAGGGCATTGCAGTAGAACACCTTGTTTTCCAGAAAATAGGTCTCCAGCGCCGCCAGCAGGGCATTCCAGCTGGAATAGGCGCTGAGCTCCACCAGAAACCGGGTGATGCCGCTCTGGAAATACCAGTTTACCAGATCGTACTTATCCTCAAAATGGTAATAGAAGGTGTTGCGGCCCACATTGGCGTGATCGACAATGTCGTTGACAGAAATTTTCTCCAGCGGAGTCGTGGCCATCAGCTCCTGCAGACTCTGGGCCAGCAGCTGCTTGGTTTGATTGGAACGAGGCATAGCAATCCTCCTGTACGGTAGGTGGTAAAATTATATACCTGCATTATAACACAAATTCGACATAAAGTGCAATGCTTTGTGGGAAGAACAAAAGAAGAACAAAAGGCAAGACCACGCAGATGTTGTATGACAATTTGCGCGGAGTGTTTGGTTTTGCCCGCAGCAGCGGGGTCTCCGGGCTGTCTAGTTGAACATTCCACGGCTTTTGTCTATGTACACTAAGCCGAAAATAAGCATAAAATAGTGCCATACCAAATGAGTGTCCCAAACGGAGAGAAAAAGGAGAGCAATCTATCATGCCGATGAATAAAGTGGTTCATGCCGCTCAGCGCGCTGCATTCAGCGCTGCCATTGATTCTGCTATCAAGGCCGTACGCGGCAAAGGCCCGGAAAATATGGCCGAGCAGGCCGTCAAGCTCGTCAACCTGGCCCAGCCCCTGCTGGCCCACCGTTACCCCGATGCCGACTGGGACAAGGTACGCGCCTTTGTGTCCGACCCCGGCAGCAAGTGGATGGAGTACGCCTACAAGGCCATCAACGAGATCGACCCCCACATCCTCAAGATGAACACCCTGAACCTTGTGTATGAGGGTATGTTCGCGGGCTATAACTACGTCATGGAGCTGCGCAGGAAGTATGACTGCAACATGCCGTGGATCCTGCTGTTCGACCCGACCTCCGCCTGCAACCTGCACTGCAAGGGCTGCTGGGCTGCCGAGTACGGCAACCGCCTGAACCTGAGCTTTGAGGATATGGACCGCATCGTCACGGAAGGCGAGGCGCTGGGCATCCACTGGTACATGTGCACCGGCGGTGAGCCGACCTGCCGCAAGGAGGATCTGTTCAAGCTGGCCGCCAAGCACCAGAACTCCGTGTTCCACCTGTTCACCAACGGTACGCTGATCGACCAGGCTTTCTGTGATCGCGTCAAGGAAGTCGGCAACATGGCCTTCTTCATCTCCATCGAGGGCATCGGCGATGCCACCGATGCCCGCCGCGGCGAGGGCGTCTATGACCGCGTCATGCACGCCATGGACCTGATGAAGGAGAACGGTCTGCTGTTCGGCACCTCCATCTGCTACACCAGCGCCAACTACAAGGCCGTCACGAGTGATGAGTTCATGGATATGCTCATCAGCCACGGTGTACGCTTCAACTGGTACTTCCACTATATGCCCATCGGTGACGGTGCAAACGTTGACCTGATGCTGAACGCCGAGCAGCGCGAGTATATGATCCACCGCGTGCGAGAGATCCGCGGCTACACCGGCGGTAAGCCGATTTTCTGCATCGACTTCCAGAACGACGGCGAGTACATCGACGGCTGCATTGCCGGCGGCCGCCAGTATGCCCACATCAACCCGGCGGGCGACGTTGAGCCCTGCGTCTTTATCCACTACTCCAACGCGAACATCCACGACAAGAGCCTGCTGGAGTGCCTGCAGCAGCCGCTGTTCAAGGAGTACCACAAGGGCCAGCCCTTCAACCACAACCACCTGCGCCCCTGCCCGATGCTCGAGAACCCCGAGCTGCTGGGTGAGATGGTCAAGCGTTCCGGCGCCCACAGCACCGATATGCAGCAGCCGGAATCTACGGACGATGTTTTCCGCCGCTGCCGCCCCTACGCTGACCAGTGGACTCCGTCCGCTGACCGCATCTGGGCCGAGGAGCACCCCGACTGTGCTTCCTGCGCCAGCTGCTCCGCCTGCGCATCCAAGTAAAATCGCATAAATAACATTTCACGCCCCGCTGTGGCTTGCAGCGGGGCGTTTTTGTTTGGTTTGGCTTCCCCCACGGGGGAAGCTGTCAGCGGCCCCGCCCGCTGACTGATGAGGGGGAGCCTTGCCAATACCATCCGCTAATGGGTGACCACGCAAGCCTGCCCCTCATCCGGCCTCGGCCACCTTCCCCCGTGGGGAAGGCATTCATCTTGTCAGCTTTTCGCACATCCCACCGTCCGCGGATTTTCTCCCCAACCGGCGCATATAGTGGTAGCATGGCGGCAAAAAGGGGAGGTGGGCGTATCAAAACGGTGGTGTATCTCGATGTGTTGCTGCTGACGAATTTCCTGACGGCGTACCTTCTGCTGCTGGCGGCGGGGGCGCTGAGCGGCCAGCGTGCGCCGTTTGCCCGGATGCTGGCGGGCAGCGCACTGGCGGCGCTCTCGGCACTGATTTTGTTCGCGCCCGAGCAGCCGTACCCCGTGCAGGTCGCGTACAAGGCCGCCACGGCGCTGGGCATCACGGCGACAGCGTTCGGCTGGCGGAGCAGGCGGCGGCTGGTGACGGCGGCCTGCTGGTACGCGGCGCTGAACATTGCGCTGGCGGGGGCGGTCCTTCTCGTCATCCTGCGTACCGGCACCCGCGTGGCGGATACGGCAAATTTGACGGTCTACCTGCGTGTTTCGCCGTTGCTGCTGTTGGCACTGTCCGGGGTCTGCTGTGCAGCGGTAGAACTGGGCCTGCGGCTTTTCACCCGGCGGGAGGCACCTACCAAAACCGCAGGGCTGGAGCTGGAGCTCTGCGGCCAGCCCGTCCGGCTGCGCGCGGCGCTTGACACTGGCTGTCATCTGCACGACCCCGTCACCTGCCTGCCGGTGCTCGTCGTCAGCTACCCGGATGCGAAGGCCCGTCTGCCGGACGCAGTCAACACCTTTTTGGACCAGTGGTTTGCCGGGGCCACCCGGGCCGACCCGCCGCCCGGCACGCGGCTGCGGCTGGGG
>OLSL01003202.1_pt1 | contig 11935 bp, 10 predicted proteins | sample 1672511 | NCBI WGS metagenome assembly OLSL01 (sample SAMEA3136694, study PRJEB25190) | human gut metagenome | biome: human gut; feature: human-associated habitat; material: faeces | place: Austria | collected 2013
TTATTTGAAAATAAGAAACATAAACGGCTCTTTGCTCTTCTGCAGGTGCTTGCCCTGGTCGTCGGCATTATCCCCAGTGCCTTGGCGGACAATGAGCCGGACATCTCAGTGGCGGAATCCATAAAGGAAGCACTGGTGGATTTTCAGTTGGAAGCAGAACCCATCATCTCGCTGCCGATACAATCCATAATAGAATCGGACGAAGCCGCAGAAGAACCAGAGGATTCAGAATCTACGATGGAATATGAAGCCCCCACCTCCATGGACGGCGAAACTCTGACCCGCACGGACAATGGCGGCATTATGCTCCTTGGTGGCGGCGGCACCATGGAGAATGTCTGGAAGTACTGGCGGGCAACCATTACCAAGGTGGTTTCGCTAGCGCCTGGCTCAAATATTCATTGACATTCGCGATTAAATCCTGCTTCCAGCGGCGAATCCGGTAAAGGTGGCATTTTGTACATCGTAGGAAGGCTGATTGACACGTGTCTTACTGGCACCCATTCGTCCATTCATGGGATTGGAGGAACGGCAACAGTCTCCTGCCACATAAAACTCGTCCGTCACAGTTGCAAATTGGGCACAAGCGTTAAGTCGTGGCGTTCGTCCAGCTGAGACGACCACATCGTCAAAGGGGATTGCCATTGTTCCATCCCTGCCAGCACATACAACCTGGCCAGGGCGAATCTCTGTAACTGTGGTCTCGCAAACAATGCGGGGATTCTCTATTTTACGCGCTTTAACAATATCGGACTTGTCGTGAGAGTCCGCACCAAAACCCACACTCCTCTGCCGCGTAATGACGGTGACCTGATGGCCGGTAGATACTAGATACAGCGCCACATCCATACCGATGGATCCGCCGCCGCAGACCACAACATTGGTTCCCAGACGATTTCCGTTTCCGAACACATCCGTAGGCTGCCATATAAATTCACTGTTGCCGCCCGGCACATTTAGCTGCTTCCCGTCGGAGCCGCAAGCCGCCACAACTGCATCGTAACCCTGTACGATTTCAGGGGTAGCTTCCATACGAAGCTGAACGTCTACACCGCTGCGCTGAAGCTCCTGGATCAAATAATCCATAAATGACTTGAGCTGCCACTTTCCAGGCAGATAGTCACTGTGGCGCAGCTGCCCCCCCAGGCGATCCTCTCGTTCAAACAGCGTTACCTGATGACCGCGCCGGGCTGCGGCAATAGCAGCTTCCATTCCAGCTGGGCCGCCACCGATCACAGCGACCCGCTTGACCTGTACGGGAGCGTCGAACAACGTATCCCAGACATGGCTCAGCCCATGGCGTGGGTTAACGGAACACATGGCACCATGACATTTTCCGCAACCGATGCAGGGACGAATCCGTTCCCTCTCGTTTGACCGGAGTTTTTTTATATATTCCGGCTCTGCAATCAACGGTGTGGCCAGCCCGATCATGTCGCAGTCACCTTCTGAGAGATATCGTTCATTGTCGTCCACATCATGGAAATCAATGCTGGGACAAATTACTGCTTGAATCCCAGCGTCCTTCAGCGCTTTTGCATAGCCTAAGGTAACCGGCTCGGACTTGGGGGTCAGATGTGTAATGCCGTTGCGATCCATGATACCCATGCCAATCTGATGGATATCCACAAGCCCTTCCCAGTGCCGGCACATTTGTACATAGTCCTCCACGGTATACCCGCCAGGCAATCCCTCAGAGCCAGCCAGATTGGTGGCAATCAGGAAATCCTCGCCGCAGGCTTCTTTAATGCCCCAGAAAAGCTCATCACAAAGGCGCATACGATTTTCTAAGCTGCCGCCGTATTCATCCGTGCGCTGATTTAAGATGGGAGATAGTGCGGAGCAGAAAATTGAGCCGCCATGCCCCATATAGAGGTGAATCCCATCAAAGCCCATGTTCTTGAAAAACACCGCGTGCTGAACCAGCATATCTACCGTCTCATGCAGCTGCTGGACTGTGGCCTCTGGCTTATCGTCCATATCCCAGGGGCCGAACCGCGCCAACCCGGGAATGAAATAGGTGCGGTCCCGGATCTCAGAAATTCGGAAGTGCATTGGAAGGGAATTATGCAGGGATGCCAGCAGTAGCGAGCCTTCCGCATGGACACGATGTACTGTTCGCTGTACTACATTTTGTACCATTGTGTTTTCCAGCCGATATTCATTTGTGGCGGCGGTAGTTCCGGCACACTCCGGGAAAAAACCTCCCTCGATAACCAGAACAGCTGCATTCTTTGCCATATCTGTAATCCAGCGCACTGTGCTTTCCGCCGGTGCATGCTCTGCCCCCTGCAGTTCACCTGACACACATTTGGTTAACATAATTCGATTCTTTAGAAAATGATTCTGTACGCGAAGCGGCGCCAGAATGTGAGTATACTTTGTTGACATGAGTTTCCTCCCATATAATAGAGATGCCCTGCCACCAATGGATAGACTGCCATATGCGGCAGGGCGCAAATTGGGTCAGTATTAGAAGTCGTCCAAGGCGTCCTGCCACAGGGTGACGCAATCGTTCAGCCCCATGCTCTCAAGGCTGCTGCAATATTCCGACCATACGGCATCATCGAAGATATCCGCGTTGCCAAGTATAAACTTTGGAATCATCTCAGAGGCGTAGGTAGCAATGTCAGAAGCCTTTGCTGCCTCGACCGATGCTGCGTCCGCATCCAATGTTAAAGCCTCGGGAAGATTCCGAGAACCGTCAGCAGCGGCCGTCCAAATGTCCCATGCCTCCAGTTGCTTATCTGTCATGGTGAAGTCCAGACGATGCCGTAATGCCAGCCCCGCAAAAACCGAGTAAGCGCAGTCTTTCCGCATATATTCGTTGACAGAGACACCCAAATCGTTGTTTAGGATGCTATCGCTAATGGTAATGGAGCCATCATCCTCGATGGTGTAATCCTGATTCTCAATTCCATAATTATAGCGAAGGATTCCGTCTTTTGTATACCAGTAATCCAGCCACTTCAGCGCCAGTTCAACATTGTCACAGGCAGTGGTAATTGCAATGTTGATTCCATCATGATTGACAACGGAAGCACAGTAACTGACATCGCCTTCATTGTCTGCTGGTCCCACTAGCGCAGAGGACTCAAAGTTTTCCTCCATCTCCATAGCATCTAGTGTAGTGAATCCATTGGTGGCGGATGCCCAAATGCCAATCTGGTTGTTCAGCATTTGTTCATTAAATTTATCACTGTTAGAGCGTGATGTCGCGTTAGACATGAAATCCGGGTTAACCAGTCCGTTGTTGTAGTAACGATTCATTTCCTCCAGATAGTCGCGATAATCATCGGTGGTAAGTGAGCAATAAACAGTTCCGTCGATCTGATAGTAGGGCAAACTGCTTCTGGTACAGTCAAAGTATGGAATCGTAAATCCGCCGTAATTCAGAACGTAACATTCAGCAGAGAAGAACAGTGCATCAGAGCAATTGTATTCGGATTTAAACGCCATGAGAACATCATAAAACTGCTCCCAGGTGTACGGAGTTGCCAATCCCAATTCATCCAGCCAATCCTGACGAATGCAGATGCCCTGATCCATTTCAAATTCATCATAAAACTCATGGACATCTAAATACCTTCCAGCGTAGGTGACATTTTCGGTCATACCCGCTTCATTTACAGCCTGTAGATAATGGGGCGCGGACTCCTCCATAAGGTCTGTAAGATCTACGGAAATATCCTGCTCGGTCGCTGCTACGGCACCGCCGGAAAAGCTCATATCCAGCCCCTTGATCATATCCGGATAATCTCCAGTGGCCAACATCAGATTTAGTTCCTCACCGTATGTGAAAAAAGACGCATAGGTGAAGTCAATGTGAACGTTGCTCAGGGCTTCCAGATCCTGCATATATGCATAATCGTTGTAGTCGGTATAGCCAAGCGATACCATTGGACCCATCAGATTGACTTCGCTCATAAACATGGTCAAAGTCGTGGGTTCTTCTGACAAAGGCATGGTCAGATTCTCCGGAAGCTCCGGTACTTCTTCAAGTGGTTCAGCCGTTGAAATATCAGGTTCAGTCACAGGTTTGGATTCCGATATTTCCTCTGCCGATTTGACCGATACATCTGCTGGGTTAGATACAGATGCTGCCTCTGATTCGGCGTTCCCACAGCCGGCCAGCAAACTCAGCAACAGCAAAGCCACTAGCACCAGACTCCCCCATCTTGTGGATTTCATGAATTATCTCTCCTTTTCTAATGATATTAACATTATATCAGCGAAGAGAAATTTGAATAGGGGCTATACTTGATATTGATGGGGCGAATTATTGCATTTTTTCTGTATTTCTGTTATAGTGGTCTCGAGGTGAGCTATATGGGAGATATAGATCAGTTAACACAAAAATTGGACGTAATCAAATTGCAGCTTCAGCAGTCGCTACTGGAAAACGCCATCAAAACACCCCGTTGCGGGCCAATTTCCATTGATATGCTTGTAGAGCAATTACATACAAATCAAGATTCCTCCTATATGTTAATGGTGTTGCTGTCTGCTCGACCCGATCCCACCAAGCGAATAACCGTTGGGCCGCAATCCGATCGAGGAATACTCTACTATCAACAGCACGATTTTGACGTGGTCTCCTCCATTCTAAAAGACGGACTTGGAGACTATATGCGCGTGATATGCTTTCGTGCCGATTCAGATATTGGGGCAATATTGAGTCCAAAGAAACGCATGGTCTCGGAAGCCGGTATCCTATGTGGGGACCTAGTAAAGCGTCTTTGCCAGGACATGACGGATATATTATCAGTTTTGGATAACCGTTTAGGTTTTGCCAGCAGAATCTCCATCAGCAGCATACAAGCTGGTCGCATTGATCTGTATCAACTCTACACAGAAGCTTGCCAAACTAGGGACTATACACCATACAGCACACTTTTGGTCAGTGATTATGAACACATCCGCCAGCAATTTCTTCCTGTCCCAAGTCAACGTTTGCATGCCATTGAACGAAGTTTCCTGGATTACCTTACTCAACTGAACTTTATTGAAGCAGAGACCTCACTTAGTGAATTCGTGAGACTCCATATGCAACAAGGAACCACATTAAAACAACTGATTGCATTAGTAAACAACCAATTTCACCTTGTTGTCATATGGAGCGAACTGCAGTTCGACCCAATTCGTATGCAAAACTTATCACTGCAAAGGTTGGAACTCGCTGTTAACGCTATATCTCAGGCGAATTCTTTTGAGGAATTGACAAAGCAGATCCATACCACCTTTCAGACTATAGCAGAACTGTTTTCGGTAGACATGACTGAGAGGCAGGACACGGGGACTCGTGTTATGCGCTTTATTGAAGCAAACTGCCGGAATCGAAGCCTCAGTGCTACGAACACAGCAGAGCATTTTCAGATATGTCCCTCCTATCTGTCTCGTCTTATTCGGCGTGAATGCGGCATGACATTCAATACATATGTCTGTCAGCTTCGAATGAAAATGGCCTGTGAACTGCTAACACATACACGCATGACAATTCAGCAGATTTCAGCGCAAACAGGCTTTGCTGAACGCCATTCCTTTTCCCGTATTTTTCGTAGAGAAATCGGATGTACTCCCTCAGAATATCGAAAACAGTCAGATTTAGCGGATCGAACTCAATGATTATTTGCTAAGCTCCTCTTGCACTGGAAGCCCGGTGTGGCGGGAAATAATTTGTGCTGTCTGCAACGCTCTGGTATAGGGCGAGGCTACAATCAGCTCCGCAGTTTGTAGCCGAGGATCAGCAGCGGCTCTTTCGGCTTGCTCAACACCAGCCGGACCCAGCGGAGCAAAATCACGACCGTACCTGAAAAAAATTACGTGCAGAAAGTCCGTTGTAGTCAGGCTGTCCATGACGGACAAAGTAAAGTGTTGTCATATGTGCTCTCCTCATTCATAGGGACAATGTGTATACACACTGCGCCGCACCGAAACGTTCCAATTCCTGCTGCAGCGTAAACCCCAGCTGCTCCAGCAAGGCACGAAACTGCTCATTTATAGAGTGGAAATATTTCGGCTTCAACATATCATAGAAAGGAAATTCTGTCAATCAGAACAGTTTAAAAAACGAACTCGCGGTATACTCTGCATGGAGCAACCAACCATGTTTCCCGTTACAATCCATGAGGAGCTGTTCCGCATCCTGTTCCCCAGCGTAAAGGAAACCGCAAACGCCTCTGACACCAACTGATTGGATTCAGCTTCAGGAGTAAGCATATATGGATATTCAACAGCTTCGATACTTTACTGTTCTTGCAACCACTGGAAACTTTACCCGGGCATCAACAGAATTGCACCTGACCCAGCCGGCATTGAGCAAATCCATCTCCGCTATGGAAGCGGAGCTGGGGCTTGAACTGCTTGCCCGGACGAAAAAGGGCGCTACGTTAACCGAGTGTGGGAAGGAATTCTGCCGGTTTGCCCAAAGTGTTCTAACGGAATATGACCACACCTGCCAGCGCATGATGGAAATTCGTGAGAATCGCAAAAACGCCGTAAACCTCACCGTCACACTGCCGGAAATCTTTGTTCAGATTCTGGAGGGTTTTCATCACCGGCATCCCGACATTCAGGTACGGCTTCCTGCCAGTAGCACCATTTCCGCGCAGGAAATGCTCGCATTGGGCAGCCTGGATTTTGTTGTAAACACCGCGCCCATGAAGGATGAACGCATAGAATGGCAGCCGCTGATGCAGGACGAATACCTTTTAATGGTACCGGAGGATATGCCGTTTACCACAGGTCAGGCAATTGACCTCAGCATGTTCCGGGAAGAACCGTTTATCATGCCGCAAAGCGAATCCGAAAGCAGACGGCAGATGGAGTTTTTCTGTAGTCTGGCAGGCTTCACCCCCAGCATCGCCTTTGAAGTAACTGAAAACGAAATGACCAGGAAGCTGGTGCAGTTTGGCTACGGCGTTGCATTTATTCCGGGAGTCTCTGCGGTAAATACCATCGATATTCCACCGGAAACCGAAGGACTCGGAAAGGTCAGCGTCAAATTTTTACGGATTCGCAATCCCGTTTGCTATCGTACCATTGGAATTAACCGAATTAAAAACCAAAAGCTCTCCACCAGTGCAGACCTGCTGCTGCACTACTTTATTGATTTCTTCCAAACTGCGCAGCAGCGATCCGATCGCGCATTTCCCCCGCTTTGACGCGCCATTCCAAAAACGACTGATGACGGTAACTTTTTCGACTTGGACGATTGGCAAACCTCCTTATATAATATTTGTAGGAACAAGAATTCCACAGGATTATATAAGGAGGTTTTTTCATGGAAAGAAGAACGAGGCTGTTTTCGCTTCTGCTGTGCCTTGCGCTGATTGTTGCAGTGTTCAGCGGCTGCGGTTCTCAAACAGCGGAAAGCACTGCTGTGTCCAGTGATAAGGCGCCGGAAGTAACGGCAAGCGCACCGGAACCGGAAGCTACACCGGAGATGGAGATCGCATCGGTATCCATCGCCGAAGAATCCACGATGAAGGAATCCGAGCCCCCAGCCCCTGCCTCTACCATTTCTTATCCGCTGGAGGGGGATGATCTGGAGCTGACCTATTGGATGCCCTTCAAATCTCCCCACGAATCCGTCCAGACCTTTGACGAATTCCCGGTTCTTGCAACTGCGGAGGAATTAACGGGTGTCAAGGTCAGCTTCACCTCTGAAAATATGATGACCGCCAGCGAGAAGTTCAATCTGATGGTTGCCTCCGGCGATTACTGCGACCTTCTGGGCGGCGCACTGAGCTATTACACTGGCAACTACAGCGAAGCCATTGCCGACGGCATTGCCATTGATGTCAGCGGCATGATCGAGGAATTTGCGCCGGACTATTACGCCATGCTGACCGCCGATGAAAACAACTACAAGGCTGCCGTGGACGATGACGGCGTAATGATCGCAATTTATACCATTAAGGATCAGTATTTCCCGGTTATGGGCGGCACCGTCATTCGTCAGGACTGGATGGACGCCCTGGGCTACAAATCCATCGATTCCATCGACCAGATGGACGATTTCCTCCGGGACTGCAAGAGCACCTATGGTGCCGGTTATCCCCTTATGCTCACCTATAGCAATTATGAAAACATCCTCAGCGCTGCATACGGCATTGGCGGCGGAGATTGCACCAACGGTCTTTATCAGGTGGACGGCGACGTTCGCTACACCTATGTACAGCCCGAGTATAAGGAGTATCTGAAGCTGGCAGCCGCATGGTATCAGGACGGCATCATCGGCTCCGACTTTATGAACGTTGGCACCACCGGCCTTCCTATGGAAACCTATACCTATGTATATAGCGGCGATACCGCAATCATCGGCGCAACCGCAGCCGAAATTGCTTCCATTGAAGCCGAAACCGGAAACAGCTGCAAGCTGATTGGCTTCAACTATCCTGCCTCTGACGGCAGTGGCGTGACCCATTTCACCGATATGTCCATGATTAAGAGCAGCGAGCATGCCCTAATTACGGAGCAGTGCGCACATCCGGAAATTGCCCTGGAATGGCTGAATTACTGGTTCACTGAGTACGGCGCAATCGTTGCAAACTATGGAACCGAGGGAGAATCCTTTACGTTTGACGAAAACGGCGATCCCCAGTGGACGGATTTGATTACGGCAAACGAATACGATCTACCTGCCAACCGTGCCTCTGCAATTTACACGCTGTATGCGCATACGACCCCCATCCATACCATGGAGACTCGTCTGTCCTCCACCTTTACCCAGGAGCAGCAGGCCGTTTACGATGTATGGATGACCGGAATTGACGGCGACAACCTGCTGCCCGCGGTATCCCTGACCAAGGAAGAGTCTGAAACCGCCCGCAGCCCACTTGCCGATATCCAGACCTATGTGGACGAGAATGTTGCAAAGTTCATCAATGGCACCAGAAGTGTGGACGAGTTTGACGACTTTGTTGCAGATATTGAAGGAATGGGGCTTGCAAACATTATCGAGGTCTATCAGGCCGCATTGGAGCGCTACAACCAGCGCGCCGTTGGCTAACAAACCACACACCGCATAATAAGGAGGAACCAGATATGACACTGGAAGAACAGCTGAAAGAATTACAGTTGGCGCAGGCAAGAACTCAGGCATATATTGACTGCTGCAATGTAATCGGAAAATATGTATGCTATCACGCTGCCGATGAACAGGAAAAAATCGCTTCCCTGTTTGCCACCAAAACCGAGGGCTGCCGCATTGAGATGATGTCCGGCGTGTTTGAGGGTGACGATGGCATTGAGGCATTTTTCCACTCCCATCCCAACGCAGACGACGACGCCAACCGGAAGGGCTTCCTGCACATCCATATGCTCACCACCCCCATCGTTGAGGTTGCAGCCGACGGCGAGTCCGTCATGGGCTCCTGGTATTCCCCCGGCGTAGAAAGCAACACCTTTGGCGGAACCCTGAACGGCTTCTGGGCCTGGATGAAATACGGCGCGATTTTCAAGAAAGAGGACGGTCAGTGGAAGATCTGGCATCTGCATACCTACAGCATTTTCATGTGCCCCTATGATAAGTGCTGGACCGAGGTGGAGCCCTATGGCCTCAAGAAGGAAATTCCCCCGGAGATGCTGGAAATGATGAAGAAGGAAATGGGCGAAAAGGGAATGAAGGGTCCTGGTGGTCCCGGCGGCTTTGGCGGTGGTCCGATGTACACGCCCAAGCCCGCTACCACTTGGTGGGGCTTCTCCAAGGAGGCCATGTACCCCGGCGACCAGCCCACACCCCCTACGCCCTACGACACGCTGCCTGATACGGTAGAGATCTGACATAAGAACTCCCCTGGTTCATATGGAATGAATCAGGGGAGTTCCTTTCTGTATATAATGGTCCCATGATTTGAGACCACCACTCGAAAAAACATCGTGAACATGGTAAAATACAACAGAATGTGAAACGGAGATTACACCATGGCACGAAGAACCTATACCCGGAGTACAAGGCAAAACTGGTCATTGAGGTCCTGCAAGGTGAGAAAGAACTGAACACCATTGCAGGAGAAAACAGCATCAGTCCCAATATGCTACGGAATTGGAAGGCAGAGTTTCTGGAGAACGCCATTCCATCGGGGCTGGCTTAATAGAAAAATGGGATTGGTCAGTTTGTTTCATTGAGATTTTTAATATGTGTAACCCATTCTGCCAAACACTCTATACGAAGGTTTTGAAGTGCCCTATTGTAGCAGTAAAAGGATTTCGGCTGTGCTTCTTCCATCCATTTTAATGCCTTTTTCGGCCCGAGATAGGGATGCTGCATGACATCGCAGAAAATCTCCAAGCTGTCAATCAGCACCCAATGCCAGCGGAACATTCCTTCGCAATTGCCCCGTTTTGTGCGTTCAAGCATTTTTACACACCAGTCAACGCTTGCCTGAATTTCAGCGCCGGATTTGACCGGACGGGTTTGCAGGTAGGATCGCACATTCGCTTGCAGCTTTTCGCCAAGCCCATTGCTATCCACAATGATGCGCCCATCATAAATTTGGACAAAATCGTCACAAGCATATTCGCCCTCAAAATACTCGGGGTGATATACAAATACATCCAATAGTATACCGTCCACAACGGATGTATCATGAAACTGCGCATGGCCAGGTGCGATGACCAAGGCGTCAAAATCGCTGTTCAAATTATTTGTTCCGTCCGCATAGGAACCATATAGGATAACCGAAAGCGGAGCGTATTTTTCCTGAATGTATTTGAGAATCTGCTCCAATGATATCGCCTCACAAAATACCAATTTACGAACCTCTTTTCTTCCATTATACTAATCCACAGCAAACTCCGCAACCCTCATTTCTCCCGTCTGTCCCTTTCCTTCGTCTTGGTGACCTGCCCACTGAGCAGTGATCGGTATTGCTCCAGCCGCAGCATTACAGACTCCCGCTCATCACTCATCGTCCTCTGTCTGGACGTAGCTTTGGAGCGCTCCGAAGCGCTTTTTGTAGCAGTCAGGTCGGGCGGCCACCGAGACACGTTTTTTGAAGGCTCCTCCTTTGCCTTGGCTTTCTCGGCTGACTCCTTGCCGGGCACCTTATCCTTCTGCCGGTAGAGCATCTTTTCAAAGACCAGATTCGCCCGATCCAGCTCCGTGGCAGGCAGCACTAGGTCAATCTGCCCGTGTCCATCCTTGTCCCGGATAGATGCGTAGAGTAGGCGAAAGGGCTTGGCCTGCTTCTGGAATGCCCGATACTGCGCTTTGGTCATGGGACCATTATACAAAAGGACAAAACCCAAAGAAGGATTACGATACGCATATATGGACGCAAAATCGTAATCCTTCTAATCTTATGGTTATGTTTAGCGATTGCCGCGATCTAATTGCTCTGTTGTCAAAACTTCCCGCCGCTGGACCCGCCGAAGCCGTCGGAGTCCACTGAGGAACCGCCGGAATCGCCAGAATTGTCTCGCTCGATCTTTCGCCTACTCCGAGTAGTACGGATATAATCATCTCGGCTATCCGTCAACTGAAAACTGTTGCCCACCAGATAGTTCCCGGCACCGGTTGCCTTTTTCGCGGTTTTCATCTGCGACTTAAAGATTAGGCACACGATCAGTGCAATCAGCAGCGGCACAAAAATGATAATCAAAATCTGAACCGGAGAAAACAGCGGCGCACCGGGCAGACGGGAACCCTTGTCAAAGGCTTCTCCCTGACTGTAATAGGAAAGATAGGTTTCGCAGTCTGTCAGATAGGTGCGGAATGCAGTGGCGTAATCCCCCTCAGAAAGCGCAGGCACCACATCATCTTCCAGCTTGGAAATACCATACCTCCGACCTTCAAATCGTGGACGGCGAGGACTATGTAACCCTCGTGACCTGCGTGCCGATTGCGGTGAACAGTCACCGGCTGCTGGTCAGAGGGACGAGAACAGAATAATATTACAAGAAAAGCAACGGGGCGGGAAATCTTCGGATT
>OLSL01003206.1_pt1 | contig 11925 bp, 10 predicted proteins | sample 1672511 | NCBI WGS metagenome assembly OLSL01 (sample SAMEA3136694, study PRJEB25190) | human gut metagenome | biome: human gut; feature: human-associated habitat; material: faeces | place: Austria | collected 2013
TTTACCAGCAGCCGCCGCTCGCCGGCGCAGAGTGCTAACACTCGATTTCTTCTATGCTTGAACATCACCGCACCTCAGCGATAAACCAGCTCAGAAAGGACAACTTCCTCCGCTCGGCTGCAGATGCTGTTCATCCGTCCCACCCATTCCATTTGATTTTTGGCCTTCAGCCGCTCAGTGACACCCTCAGCGTCCTTCATCTGCTCGACCAGCCGATCGAACATTTCTTGTGCTGTGTCACCGATTTCCTTGAGATGCTCGTCCAGCTTGCCGGTCAGCAGCATCCCCGTGTAGATGCCGTCCCTGTGCTCACGCAGATACCGCCTGCGCTTTTCTGCAAATCTGTTGTACATATTCTTCCTCCTTCACGCTCGCCGTATGGGTTTTCTATCATCATCCACATAATAGCGCAACCCGAAGGAAAAGCCCAATGTGCGAAAAACAGATTTGCAGATTTGACCATTTTACAATTCGGTTTGCAAGCCAAATTCGCTCCATTCACCCGCTTAGAGTGAATGGAGCGAATTTTCGGCGAATATTCCCCCCATCTGATAAGGCCCTGTGATAAAAAAGCAAGAAGTTCATTCTTGAAAGCATGAGATTATCCTCTGCTTTCCTCGTAAATCCGTAATAATCCTTGATAAATCCGCCTTGCTGTGATATACTTAAATTGTATAATTATAGCTATCGGAAACCGCCTGAAAGTGAGGACATTTTAATGGAACCGACCATCGAACGCTGGTACTCAATGAAAGAGATTTGCGAATACCTCGGCGTCAGCCGTGATACGGTACTCGCCTGGATAGAGAAAAGAAATATGCCCGCTGCGAAAATAGGCCGCCTTTGGAAATTCAAGGTCAGCGAAGTAGACGCCTGGATGAAATCCGGCGTGGCGGCGGATAAGTAATCCGTGTTGGGAGACAAGCTATGGGCTTTATAGAATCATATAAGCATCTTGAAAAACTATGCGGCGATATGCTGCAAACTCAGCACGGTATCTCTGCCTATATAGACGATATGGGAAATACGCCAAATGGTTGTTATTGGGTTAAAGGCTGGGACGAAGATCTCAAGCGTCTTAAGCACTATCGGTGGATTCGAAATCAAATTTCTCATGAGCCAAATTGCACAGAGGAGAATATGTGCGAATACGGCGATGCGCAGTGGATTGACGACTTTTACGATAGAATTATGAATCAAAGCGACCCGCTTGCTATGTACCGAAAGGCAACAAGACCTCAGCCTGTCGCAAAACCAAAACAGCCCTATCAAACTCCACAGCCGCAACATACATATTCTGTACAGCCGGTTTCCTCAAAAAAGAAGGTGCGGAAAGCCACCGGATGGATTGTGTTATTGATTATTGCAGCGTTTGTCGGACTGTTTTTTGTGCTTAAATACCTTGTGAATTAATCAGGAGATGCACGATGGCACTGGAAAATAAATTGGGGCTGACAAGCTCCACCGATCTTGCCCGTGAAGAAGAACGCATCAGCAAGAAAAAGGCGGTAGAACTGTTTGAAAACGGCGTGCTTGACACACTCCCAGCGGGTAAATTCTCAGCATTGCAGGCAATTCACAAATATCTGTTTGAGGATATTTATGACTTCGCCGGCGAGCTGCGCACGGTGAATCTGGCGAAGGGTAATTTCCGCTTTGCGCCGCTGATGTATCTGGAGGCGGCACTGGCCAACATCGACAAGATGCCACAGTCCACTTTTGACGAGATCATCGAAAAATATGTGGAAATGAATATTGCCCACCCCTTTCGGGAGGGCAATGGGCGCAGCACCCGCATCTGGCTTGACCATATTCTGAAAACCGAAATTGGTAAGGTCGTGGACTGGAGCAAGGTGGATAAAGAGGATTATCTCCTTGCAATGGAGCGCAGCCCCATCAAGGATGTGGAGATCAAGGTGCTGCTGAAGGCGGCGCTGTCCGACGAGATAAACAGCTGGGAAGTCTATTTGAGTGGCATCGACCAAAGCTATTATTACGAGGGGTGCACGACCTTCAAGGCGGAAGATTTGAGCAAGGAATGAGGTGCAAATATGCCGAATCAGAATTGGCAATTTGAACTGGAAGAATATATCAAGCAGGGCGAACCGGACCGAGCCGAAAAAAGCGAGGCGTGGCAGACCGCCATCGGCTTGCAGGCGGTGGACGGGCTGAATACCTCTGCCTATCTACTGGATACCGCCAAGGATCACATCGAGGGTAAAATCACTATCGATGAAGCCCAACAGCGCATCCATAGCTATTATGAGCAGCGCACCACCCGCACCGAAATAGAGAACGAAACCAAAGAAGCAGATATTGTCTCTGCCAGAATCGCAAAGTTGTTGGGCGAAAAAGCCTTCCAATTCTCACCTGCCGAGTGGCTCTCCATCCACCGCAGACTGTTTGAAGGCGTGTTCAGTCACGCCGGACAGATTCGGCAGTACAACATCACCAAGAAAGAGTGGGTGCTGAACGGCGACACCGTAATCTATGCGGACTGGAACAGTATCAAGGATACGCTGGATTACGATTTTGCCACTGAAAAACAGTTCTCCTATGAGGGTTTGTCTGTAGATGCAGCGGTGAAACATTTGGCAAAATTCGCTTCGGACATTTGGCAAATCCATCCCTTCGGCGAGGGAAATACTCGTGCCACCGCCGTCTTTATAATCAAATATATGAAAACTTTCGGCTTTTGTGTAAACAACGACGCCTTTGAAAAGAATTCGTGGTACTTCCGCAACGCCTTGGTCAGAGCGAACTATACGAATCTGCAAAAAGGCGTTCACGCCACCACAAAGTTCTTGGAGATGTTTTTCAGCAATCTTCTTTTGGGCACGGATTATGAGCTGAAGAACCGCTATATGCATATTGATTATGTGGACGGCGATAAGTCCCAAAGTATCAATTCCAAAGTTCCAAAGTATCAATTTGATACTTTGGACTGCTCACTGGAAGAACTGGCGGTTTTGGAACTGGTCGCACAAAACCCGGCAATCAAGCAGCGAGAGCTTGTAAACGCAACGGGAAGGTCAATCGCAACTGTAAAGCGAATTATGAAGTCACTGCAAGATAAAAACTATATCCGCAGAGAGAGCGGCAAGCGATACGGCAAATGGGAAGTGCTAGTTTGACCGGAAACGACCCTTGGTAATCCTACATTAAAAACCCAGTTACAACTATAATAACAACGGGATATACAACATTTAAAAGGAGGCATTTGCAAAATGAGCGAAAGCACGGAATTGTACGAAAAAATGAATGATGAAATCAGAGCCAAGAAACCTAAAATGGCTATTTGCTATGATTTCGACAAGACCTTATCACCCGATGATATGCAAACATTTACGCTCATTCCATCTTTTGGAATAGATAAAAGCGAGTTTTGGCAGTCCTCCAATAAACTTGCAAAAGATAATCTAATGGACACGAATTTGGCGTGGATGCACGAATTGATAAGATATTCTGAGTTCAAACGGAAGTCTCTTAAGCGTGAGTACTTCAGAAAAATCGGTGCGGATGTAGAGCTTTATAAAGGCGTCAAAACTTGGTTCAAGCGAATGAATGAATATGCCGAAAAGAAAGGAATTGAACTGGAACATTATATTATTTCTTCAGGACTTAAAGAAATAATCGAGGGAAGCGAAATCGCTCAGTACTTTAAACGAATATATGCCTCCACATATCTTTATTCCGCAGATGGCGTCGCAAAATGGCCAGCACAAGCGATCAATTACACGAATAAGACTCAATTTATATTCCGTATTGCGAAAGGCTTTCTTGAAGAATACGATGAAAGAGTTAATGACAGCATGCCTGATGAATTGTTGAGAATTCCCTATGAAAATATAGTTTACATAGGCGATAGCGCAACCGATATTCCTTGCATGCGATTAGTAAAAAGCAAGGGCGGCTATTCTATCGGTGTTTTTGATCCCCAAAAAGATAACAGAGGAAAAGTTTACCAGTTGTTTAGTGATGGGCGTATAAACTTTTATGCGCCTGCTGATTATTCTGCAAACAGCGAAATTTCCAAATTTATGAAACAAATAATCAATGAAATATCCGCAAAAGAATCAATAAAAACAGAGCTCAGAATTCTAAAGCAACCCGCAGAAGCTTTCAAAATAAAGAAAAGCATTGAAGATATTGCAAGAGCGTATCCTGTCAAAATGTCTGCGAAAGAAAAGCGTGAATTTGAACAAATGACAAGCACTTTAGAACCATTGATTCCAGGAAATATTGATTAGCATTTTTAATGGTGCATAGCTGGAAGGTTATAAGCAAAGATTTAATTTCCCCCACACTAGAATTCATCGGAATGATAAGCTGATATAGCAAGAAGAAAGGGACATATTTATATGGCTAACGGAAACAACGCCACAATCGGCTTTGAAAAACAAATCTGGGACGCTGCGTGTGTCCTTTGGGGGCACATCCCCGCAGCAGAATACCGAAAAGTGATCGTAGGACTTATTTTCCTGCGTTATATATCCAATGCTTTTGAAAAGCGTTATCAGGAGCTTGTTGCTGAGGGCGACGGTTTCGAGGATGATCGTGATGCATACGCCGAAGATAACATTTTCTTCGTACCGGAGGATGCCCGGTGGAGTAAAATTGCTTCTGCCGCTCATACTCCTGAAATTGGCACACTCATAGACAATGCAATGCGGGCTATTGAAGCAGAGAACAAAAGCCTGAAAAATGTGCTGCCTAAAAACTATGCAAGCCCAGATTTGGACAAGCGTGTTTTGGGCGATGTGGTTGACCTGTTCACCAATATGGATATGAGCGATACCAAAGAAAACAAGGATCTGCTTGGTAAAACATATCAGTATTGCATTCAGCAGTTTGCTGCATACGAAGGTGTTAAGGGCGGCGAGTTCTACACGCCGGAAAGTATCGTTAAAACGATTGTTGCAATTCTAAAGCCTTACGAAAATTGCCGTGTGTACGATCCCTGCTGTGGTTCTGGCGGTATGTTCGTTCAGTCAGCCGATTTCATAGAAGCACATCGAGGAAACCGGGGGAAGATCTCAGTCTATGGGCAAGAGTCAAACGCCGATACTTGGAAAATGGCGAAGATGAATATGGCGATCCGTGGTATCGACGCCAACTTCGGACCGTATCAGGCAGACACTTTCTTTAATGACCTCCACCCCACGCTGAAAGCAGATTTCATTATGGCAAATCCACCGTTTAATCTCTCCAACTGGGGACAGGAAAAGCTGAAGGACGATGTGCGTTGGCAGTTTGGTACGCCCCCCGCCGGTAACGCCAACTATGCGTGGATTCAACATATGATCCACCACCTCGCCCCCAACGGCAAGATAGGTCTTGTTCTTGCAAATGGTGCGCTGTCCACTCAAACCAGCGGTGAGGGGGAAATCAGAAAACGCATCATTCAGGCTGACCTTGTGGAGGGAATTGTAGCTCTGCCGACACAGCTTTTTTATAGCGTGACCATTCCCGTCACCCTCTGGTTTATCAGCAAGAATAAAAAGCAAAAGGGCAAGACGCTTTTTATTGACGCCCGAAAGATGGGACATATGGTTGATAAAAAGCACAGAGATTTCACCGACGAGGACATTCAAAAATTAGCAGATACCTTCGAAGCATTCCAAGAAGGGACATTGGAAGATGTAAAGGGCTTCTGTGCTGTGGCAGACCTTCAGGCGATCGAAAAGCAGGACTTTATCCTGACTCCGGGCCGATATGTGGGCATCGAAGAAGTTGAGGATGACGGCGAACCCTTCGAGGAGAAGATGACCCGTTTGACTTCTGAACTTTCGGAGATGTTCAAAAAGTCCCACGAGCTGGAGGATGAAATCCGCAAGAAACTGGGGGCAATTGGGTATGAAATATAATCTATCAGATGTCTGTTCACGACTTAGCAGTGGAAAAAACATCAAAGCCAGCGAAATTAGTTCAGAAGGGGAATATCCCGTGTTTGGCGGAAATGGTCAAAGAGGTTTTACTAACCATTTTAACTTTGACGGTGAGTGCGCAATTATCGGCCGCCAAGGCGCATTCTGCGGGAATGTTCGGTACTTTTCGGGCAAGGCGTATATGACGGAACACGCCGTTGTGGTTTGCGCAAATGATAAAAGCAATATTCGTTATTTAGCTTATCTGCTTTCAAGAATGCAATTAGGCCGCCTGTCTGGGCAATCGGCACAACCCGGTCTGTCGGTGAAAGTGCTAGCCCAACAAGAAATAGAACTTCCGTCTATTGAATATCAAAATAAAATTGCAAGTATTTTGGACAGTATCGAGGCAAAAATCTTTCTAAACACAGCGATAAATGATAATTTAGCAGCTTAAAGCTCGATGGCAGATACATCCAACTCGCCAGACATCAGTTTGGGCAAAAGAGCATCCCGGAGTGCTGTAAGTCGTGTGTTTTCAAGGCGCGAGCATTCCATTTGGGTTAATGCTGGTATAGCAATACTATTAAACTCCGCCAATTCATCAGCCGAAGGCAAATAAATTGGATAGGTCATAATCTGCTGTTTATCGCCACGAGGCATCTTTGTTCCCTTAGCGCCAGCAGCCATAAAGTCGAAGAAATGGTCAGCATATAAAGTGCTGAACAGAAACGCTGATAACGCTGACTCCTTGGGGCAGAAGCAAAGAACATCGGTAGAGCATCCGCAGTCAAATTGGCAGTATACGATTTTCTTAAAATATGGGCGAATATTAGAGATGAGTACATCGCCTTTTCTGCACTTCGTGGTCTGCGCAATAGTAGGCAAAGTCGCTGCATCAACGGCACCTTTTTTATCAGACTGCATATTTTCTGTAGAATAGTAATTGCTGTTATTCAAATCTAAAACGGGAACTTTATCCTTTGAATAACTGCAAATGTCTGCTAATACCCCTGCCGTAACATCTGATCTTGTAGAACTGAAGCGATTTTGATAAACAGACTGAATTATATCCGCTAAATTATCATTTACCTATCCCATACACAAAAACACCTCATTCATTGAGAACACAATGGCACATACTATAGTTGCTGCGCTAAAGAGGAGGTAACACATTGGCTTATAAAGAACTAGAAGTTGGCGAGCTGACCGAGATTGATTCTGTCAGTTCATTTATCAGCGCTGTAAAAGCACTGAAGGAATCTGATGACGGTACCTCCACTGAGCTATATTTTCGCGGGCAAGATGCAGAATTCTGGGATATTGAGCCGAGCATATTTAGAAACAATATGCTTAGTATAGAGCACCGGCTTATGCAGATTCCTTTGCAAAAAATCCCGGCAGAATTCAAAGAATTTCATACGACTTTTGACATTATGACAAAGTATCAACACTATGGTATGTGTACAAGACTGCTGGATCTGACCACAAACCCGCTGGTAGCGCTGTACTTTGCTTGTAAATGTCACGGCGAGGAATCTTATATTGACGATGACGGTGAGGAAAAACACGAGCCATACGGAGTGATTTACTACACCCGAAACTACTATCCCTCTTTGCCAACGGATCTTGAAGTTCAAATCGTCTCCGCATTAGCAAATTACGATCTTTCAAAAGAAAACACGGTTGCGAATGTCCTTGCCAGATTAAAGCGGGATCATATAATCGACGAAGAAACAAGGAAAAAGTGGTCCACGCAAAACGGGTTTCAAGAGTTTGCAAAGATTGTTCAGGAAAACTATATGGTCACTCCTACATATACGAATGAGCGATTAAGAAAGCAAAGCGGTGTATTCCTCTTAGCCAGTCTCTTTTCTGTTTCAGGCGTCGCTGATATAGCAAAATCAGTTATATCCAAATCGAGGGGCGATCTGCGGAATGCATTTGAAAAAGAATTCTTCTTCATTCGTGGTGAAAATAAGGAAGAAATCCTGAAAGAGCTTGACCTGTACAACATTAACGAAGCAACCCTGTTTCCTGAATTGGAGCACCAGCTCAGTTATATCAAATATATAAATAGCGGAAATGTACAAGCAGTTGCCGATTTTGAGAAGTATGACACACATGCAAAAGCAGATAGTACGCCTCAAAATATTGACGATGAATCCTTGAACACCTATATTCTCTCTAATCTGTCTAATCTTTTGAGTGGTATAGCCAAGCCAGAAGAAATTGAAGATCTAAAAGGAATCATTCAAAGCAATTTCGCTGTTGATTGGTATAAACGAGATGCAATCATAAGCAAGCTTCGAATGTCTATCTCAGGTTATTATTTTGTAAAGCTCAAGGATAAAAAAGAAGCAAAAGAAAAAGCTGTACAGATTACCACTTGCCTGAGACAAGCAGTAAATGATTATACTGCAACCAATATAAAAGGTGGGAAGTAAATATGCCGGGATATAACACAGAAGCTGATTATGAAAATGCTATAATCGAGCTTTTCAAAAACGATTTGGGCTATGAGTATGTTTATGGCCCAGATGTGGAACGGGACTTTAAGAGCCCGCTCTATGATACTGTATTGGAGGAGTCTTTGTATCGTCTGAACAAGGGCTTACCTGCTGACGCCATTAACGACGCTTTATTCAAGCTGCGCAACTTTGAAAATGGCGAGCTTGTGCAGAAGAACGCCGAATTTATGGAGTACCTGCAAAGCGGCATTCCGGTCCGCTACTTAGAAAAAGGCGAGGAGCGTTCCGGCATTGTGTATCTCGCTGACTATTCCCACCCCGAAAACAACTCCTTTATCGTTGCCAATCAATGGACCTTCATTGAGAACAGCAACAAGCGTCCGGATATTATTCTCTTTCTTAACGGCTTGCCTGTTGTTCTTGTTGAACTAAAATCCCCCTCCCGTGAGGAAACAGACGCTTCTGAGGCCTATCGGCAGCTTCGGAATTATATGCAGGAAATTCCGTCGATGTTCATTTACAACGCCATCTGTGTGATGAGCGATCAATCTACTTCCAAGGCAGGAACGATCACCTCAGGTGAAGATCGTTTTATGGAGTGGAAAACAAAAGACGGCAGTTATGAAAATACCCAGTATGCACAGTTTGACACCTTCTTTGAAGGGTTGTTCCAAAAAGATCGCTTGTTGGATATTATCAAGAACTTTATCTGCTTTTCAAACGAGGGTATCAAGAGCTACAAAATTCTTGCCGGATACCATCAATATTTTGCAGTAAGAAAGGCCATCGAATCTACCAAGCACGCAACCGTGACCGACGGCAAGGGCGGTGTTTTTTGGCATACACAGGGCAGCGGAAAGTCGTTATCTATGGTTTTTTATGCGCATCTACTGCAAGATGCCTTGGACAGTCCCACGATCGTTGTGCTTACCGACCGCAACGACCTTGACGATCAGCTTTACGGCCAGTTTGCCAAATGCAAAAAATTTCTGCGGCAGGAACCTATCCACGCAGAAAGTAGAGAGCATTTGAAGTCGCTGCTTGCCGGCAGACAGGCAAACGGGATTATCTTTACTACAATGCAGAAGTTTGAGGAATCCCACGAGCCGCTTTCTGAGCGCCGCAATATTGTCGTGATGGCAGATGAAGCACATCGTGGGCAGTACGGACTTGCGGAAAAAATCAAAATCACAACAAACGAGGATGGCGAAGAAGTCGCCAAGCGTGTTGTTGGCACGGCTCGCATTATCCGCAACAGCTTGCCCAATGCTACATACATCGGCTTTACCGGCACGCCGATTTCTTCCAAAGATCGCAGCACCCGTGAGGTGTTCGGCGATTACATTGACATCTACGATATGACGCAGGCTGTCGAGGATGGTGCAACACGCCCGGTCTACTACGAAAGTCGTGTTATCAAACTGCATTTGGATGAAGCCACCTTGCGCCTCATTGATGCTGAATATGATATTATGGCCAATAACGCCGATCCACAGGTTGTCGAGCAAAGTAAAAAACAGCTCGGCCAGATGGAGGCGGTTTTGGGCAACGAGCAGACCATCAATTCGTTAGTCTGCGACATTCTTGACCACTACGAAAATAACCGTGCAAACCTGCTTACAGGAAAAGCGATGATCGTTGCATATTCTCGTGCCATCGCTATGAAGATATACAACCGCATTCTCGAACTGCGTCCGGCGTGGACGGAAAAAGTCGCCGTTGTAATGACCGAGAGCAACAAAGACCCGGAAGAATGGCGCAAAATCATCGGAAACAAACACCACAAAGACGAACTGGCACAGAAATTCAAGGATAATGACAGCCCCCTGAAAATTGCTATTGTCGTAGATATGTGGCTGACGGGCTTTGATGTGCCATCCCTTGCAACAATGTATGTCTACAAACCGATGCAAGGCTACAACCTGATGCAGGCCATTGCCCGTGTCAATCGAGTCTTCCGTGATAAGGAAGGCGGTCTTGTCGTCGACTATGTAGGTATCGCTTCCGCCTTGAAGCAGGCAATGACCGACTATACGGTACGGGATAAAAAGAACTATGGCGATACCGATGTCGCAAAGGTTGCATATCCCAAGTTCCTCGAAAAGCTCTCTATATGCCAAGATCTGTTCCATCACTACGACTACTCAAAGTTTATGTCCGGCACGGATCTTGAGCAGGCAAAAACAATCAGCGGCGCTGTGAACTTCATAATGGGTCGGGAGTTGGAGAAGGAACGGGATGCTTTCCTCAAGGAGGCACTGATGCTTCACCAAGCACTGTCTCTCTGTTCTTCCTTGGTAGATGAGCCGATGCGGTTCGAAGCAGCCTTCTTCGAGTCTGTCCGTGTCCTTGTCATTCGGCTGACTAATCAGGGCGGTGGGCAAAAGATTTCTCTCCCGGAGATGAATGCCCGGATCAATGAGCTTTTGAAGCAGAGCATCAAGAGTGACGGCGTCATCAATCTGTTTTCTGATGTTAACTCCGAATTTTCTCTGTTTGATCCGAAGTTCCTTGAAGAAATCTCCAAGATGAAGGAAAAGAATCTCGCCGTAGAATTGCTGAAAAAATTGATCGCCGAGCAGGTTCAGATTTACCGCAGGACAAATGTGGTCAAATCCGAAAAATTCAGCGAGATTATGCAGCGGGCGATGAACGCCTATCTGAACGGTATGCTGACAAATGAGCAGGTCATTGATGAGATGATGAAGCTTGCCAAGCAGATCGCCGCTGCGCACAACGAAGGCAAAGAACTTGGCCTCACGGCGGATGAGTTAGCATTCTACGATGCGCTGACAAAGCCACAGGCAATCAAAGATTTTTATGAAAATGATGAATTGATCGCCATTACCAAGGAACTTGCTGAAACCCTTCGCAAGAACCGCACGATTGACTGGAACAGGCGTGAACAGGCAAGGGCAAGAATGCGCATGCTGATTAAACGCCTTTTGAAAAAACATAAGTATCCGCCCGAAGGGATGGACGATGCTGTTCAAACTGTTATGACGCAGTGCGAGCTTTGGACGGATAATATGGAGGAGTGAGTATGGACACACAGAAGCTTTCTATAGCAATTCAGGCGTTTATAAAAAAGCAATCCACCAATGCGGCATATTATGAAGAAAACTGGAATGAACGGAAAGAACGAAAAGCATACTACCAATCCTTCACCAAAGATAAGCTCTTGGCAATGACTGAAGAAGATTTTCTTGAGTATATTAGCAAACTTTGGGCAGTGCTGATGTGGGGAAACAAAAAATATGTTGTCGATAAGCTGATTGAAGATAATGGCTTTTCTACGCTTAAAAAGCAGTTAGCCGACCTGTTGTACGGATCTGCCTCTGTAGAGAAGCGGTGGGATATTTTTCTGAAATCTGTGAAAGGTATGGGGCCTGCTACGATCAGCGAACTGCTTTCCTATATGAATCCGCAGGAGTACATCGTATTCAACAAGACAACAATTCTTTGTTACGGCTACTTGGGGATTCCGAATATGCCCAAGTACAACTACCAATACACCGGGAAGAAATATACTGAAGTATGTGCAATTGCAAAGGAGATTGCATCCTCTCTGAAAAAAGCAGGCGCGG
>OLSL01003210.1_pt1 | contig 11910 bp, 9 predicted proteins | sample 1672511 | NCBI WGS metagenome assembly OLSL01 (sample SAMEA3136694, study PRJEB25190) | human gut metagenome | biome: human gut; feature: human-associated habitat; material: faeces | place: Austria | collected 2013
CCTTCTTCAGCAGCATAGTGGATAATTTCAGCAGTACGAACAACTTCACCAATTGCAGATTTCAAACCTTTTGAAATTTCTTTAGAAAGAACTTGTCCAATTTTTTCTGCATCACGTTCCAAGATATCAGCTGCTTTATGAAGATAAGCTGCACGTTCAGCATATGAAAGTGCACGCCATGCTGGGAGTGCTGCTTTAGCTGCTGCGTAGACTTCATCTACTTCAGCTTGGCTCATAGCTGGAACTGACCCAAGTTCCTCACCATTTGCAGGTGCGTAAATAGTAATTGAATTTTCAGATGTTTTCCACTCACCATTGACATAGTTTTTGTATTGTTTAGCCAAGATAGTAACTCCTTTTATCTATTATAAAATCTATTTTATCACTTTTTTAGTAATATTCCAACATTTAAATGAGTAGTATTCAGAAAATTTTGACAAAAAATACTAAAAATTATTAACCAAGGTTAGACGTATTTTACTCCTAACCAAAGGACGAGTTAAATCTCTTCTCTCTGCTTAGATATAAAAAAGTGAAAGCTCAAGCCTCCACTTTTTTTGATTAATCTACGTTAACATATTTTTTTGAAAGTTCAAGAACTTCTTCCATTGTTGAACATTCAGTAAGTGCACGGTTAGCGTATTCTTCCATTTTAGCTGTGTCAAGTTTCTTCATTAAGCTACGTGTACGAAGTATTGATGTAGCTGACATTGAGAACTCATCCAAGCCCATTCCGACAAGGAGTGGAACAGCAGTTTGATCACCGGCCATTTCACCACACATACCAGCCCATTTACCTTCAGCGTGAGCTGCCTTAATAACGTTGTTAATCAAGCGAAGGATTGATGGGTTATATGGTTGGTAAAGGTATGAAACTTGTTCATTCATACGGTCAGCAGCCATTGTGTATTGGATAAGGTCGTTTGTACCAATTGAGAAGAAATCAACTTCTTTAGCAAATTGGTCAGCAAGCATTGCTGCAGCTGGGATTTCAATCATGATACCTACTTCGATGTCGTCTGCAACGGCAACACCTTCAGCAACCAATTTAGCTTTTTCTTCTTCAAGAATACCTTTAGCAGTACGGAACTCAGTCAACAAAGCAACCATTGGGAACATGATACGCAATTTACCGTGAACAGATGCACGAAGCAAGGCACGTAATTGAGTACGGAACATTTGGTTACCAGTTTCAGAGATAGAAATACGTAATGCACGGTAACCCAAGAATGGATTCATTTCTTTAGGAAGGTCAAAGTAAGGAAGTTCTTTATCCCCACCGATATCCATTGTACGAACAACAACAGGTTTACCATTCATACCTTCAAGAACTGCTTTGTATGCTTCATATTGGTCTTCTTCGGTTGGGAAATCTTGAGAATCCATATACAAGAATTCTGTACGATAAAGACCAACTGCTTCTGCACCATTATCGTTAACACCTTCAACGTCTTTAGGTGTACCGATATTTGCTGCTAACTCGAAGTGTTTTCCATCAGCAGTAACTGTTGGAGCATCTTTAAGTTGAGCCCATTCTGCCTTTTGTTTGGCGTAAGCTTCACCAGCTGCTTTAAACTCAGCAATTTGTTCTTCAGTGGGATTAATAACAACTTCACCGGTAATACCTGAAACCGCTAAAATGTCACCATCTTTAACAAGTTCAGTTATGTTGTTTGTTCCAAGGACTGCTGCGATTTCAAGTGTACGAGCCATAATTGCAGAGTGACTAGTACGTCCACCGATATCAGTAACAAAAGCTTTTACAAATTTTTTATTCAACTGAGCTGTATCAGATGGAGTCAAGTCATGAGCAACAATGATTGATTCTTCATCGATTGTTGCTGGGTTTGGCAATTTCTTACCAAGCAAGTTTGCAAGCACACGTTTAGTAACGTCACGAATATCCGCTGCACGTTCTTGCATGTACGGGTTATCATCCATACCTTCAAAGATTGCGATAAACATGTTAGTTACTTCCGTCAAAGCAGCTTCGGCATTAACTTGTTTAGCACGGATAGTTTCTTTGATTTGACCAGTCATTTCTGGATCAGCAAGAACCATCAAATGAGCATCAAAAACGGCTGCTGCTTCTTCACCAAGGCTTTCAACTGCTTTTTCACGGATAACAGAAAGCTCGTCTTGCGACGCCGCTAGAGCAGCATCTAGACGAGCCTCTTCTGCACTTATATCTTCAACTGTAACAGTTTCAAATGACAAGTCTGGTTGAACAAGTAGATATGCCTTAGCAACTGCAACACCATCAGATGCCGCGATTCCTTTAAGCATTTTTGTCATATTTTTATGCCAATCCTTCTTTTGTCATTGTTTCTGCGATTGCTGCGATTGCATCATCAGCATCAGCACCTTCTGCAGAGATAGTTACGTCAGCACCTTGACCAACACCAAGACTCATAACACCCATGATAGATTTAAGGTTAACTGCTTTACCTTTGTATTCAAGAGTGATATCTGAAGCAAATTTACTTGCTGTTTGAACAAGCAAAGTAGCTGGTCGTGCGTGAATACCAGTTTCTGCAACAATGTGGAAATCTTTAGAAGCCATAATGAACTCTCCTTCTTAATTTGGAATATTTGAGTTATCAATGATAACCCTTACAATTTAGTATTATAACATAGCTGTTTGATATTATCAAGGTTAAGACGCACTTTATAAAAGTTTTTCATAAGCTAATCTCTCATTTTATTTCCAATTTTCATTTTTCAAACCATAATCAAACACCAGTCTTTATCTATTCACAATATTTTCAGAAAACTTCTTTCATATTGTTTTCAATCATTAATTTTCATTTTTGTTCAAAAACAATCATATAATTGAGAGAATTTGATTGCTGAAACCACTGGTTGAATAGGCTCGTTTTCCAAAGGCTAGGTCAGCTGTAAAAATCCCTGATTTAAAGTTTTTTTCAATAGCACTTATAATGAGTTCAGCTGCTTCAGACCAACCGATATATTCTAAAAGCATACAGCCAGATAAGAGAATAGAGCAAGGATTAGCCCTATCTTGATCCGCAATATCTGGAGCCGTTCCATGAGTAGCTTCAAAGATAGCATGGCCTGTCTGATAGTTAATATTAGCTCCAGGGGAGATTCCGATACCACCAACCTGGGCAGCTAGAGCATCACTTGCATAATCGCCATTCAAGTTGGTTAATGCAACAACATCAAATTTTTCGGGATTCAAAAGAATCTGTTGTAGAAAATTATCAGCGATTATATCATTAACTTCTAGACGGCCAGCAAGCATTTCTTCCTTATATTCTTCCTCAGCCACTTCATAGCCCCATTTACGAAAGCCACCTTCTGTGAATTTTTGAATATTCCCTTTATGCACCAATGTCACTTTCTTTAGATTGTTCTTAAGAGCATAGTCAATAGCTGAACGAATCAATCGTTTACTTCCTTCTATTGAAATAGGCTTAATTCCAATACTACTTGACTTGGGAAAGCGAATTTTATCGACATTCATTTCTGTTTGAAAAAAAGCAATAACGCGCTCTACATCTACCGTTCCTGCTTCCCATTCAATTCCTGCATAAATATCCTCAGTATTCTCACGAAAAATAGTAATGTCTGTTTTTTCTGGTTCCTTAAGCGGACTTGCTACTCCTTCGAAATACCGAACCGGTCGAACACAAGCGTAGAGATCAAGTTCTTGACGTAAAGCTACATTTAAAGAACGAATTCCTCCTCCGACAGGTGTTTCAAGTGGCCCCTTAATAGCTACCAGGCTTTCTCGAATAGCCTCTAAAGTTTCTTGCGGCAACCACTCACCTGTTTTATCAAAAGCCTTTTTACCTGCCAAAAGCTCTTGCCACTCAATACGACGCTGTCCTCCATAGGATACTTCTACCGCTTTATCAAAAATTGCTTGAGCATTCTTCCAAATATCACGTCCAACACCATCTCCTTCAATGAAAGGAATAATCGGATTATCAGTAACTTTGAGCTTGCCATTAGTCATAAGGATTCTTTCTGCCATATATTTTTTCCTCCCTAGCGTTTTTCTAAAGCAATATAAGTCATATTTTCTTGTCCAATATACTGTGAACGTGGACGAATCAATTTGTTATTTTTTTGTTGCTCGTGAATATGTGCAATCCAACCGGCAACTCGACTCATAGCAAAGATGAGTGTAAAGATATCGCTGTCAATTCCTAGAGTATGATATACAGTGGCTGAATAGAAGTCCACATTAGGAATCAATCCTTTCTTATCTCTCATGAACTCTTCAATTTCTTGAGACTTATTAAAGAATTCTTCATTCTCTGTACCCTCTGTCAACTTCTTGGCCATATCCCTTAAGAAAATCTCACGAGGATCTTTCTTCTTGTAAACACGGTGCCCAAATCCCATGATTTTTTCTTTAGAATCAAGTTTTTCCTGCAAGTATGCATTGACATCACCAGATTCACGAACTTCTTTTAGCATATCAAAGACACGTTCATTAGCCCCACCGTGAAGTGGACCTTTCAGGGCACCAATAGCTGTCGTAATACAAGAATAGATATCTGTTAGGGTTGAAGCACAAACTCGCGCCGCAAATGTTGAGGCATTCAATTCATGGTCAGCATGAAGAATTAAAGCCTTATTCATAGCTTCGATTTCAATTTCAGAAGGTTCAACACCATTCAACATGTAAAGAAAATTCGCTGCAAATCCTAAATCCTTCCGTGGTTTAAGAGGCATTTTACCAGTACGTAAACGTGCAAAAGTCGTGATGATAGTTGGCAATTTAGCCATTAATTCGATGCTTTGCTGATAAACAGCTTCCATGGATCTTTCCTCAGCATCCACATTATATACACCAAGTAGGGAAACTGTTGAACGAAGAACACTCATCGGGTGTAAATGGGGGCGAGATTGGATGAGAATACATTGTTCTACAGCATCTGAAATATCATAGTTCTTACGTAACTCGGCCTCAAAATACTTGAGTTCCATTTGCGTTGGAAGATGACCATTCCACAGCAGATAAATTACTTCCTCAAAAGACGCCTTATTATTCATAAACTCGGAAATATCATATCCTGCATAGGATAAATGGTCATCAATAATAGATGAAATCCTAGTATTACAGGCAATCATATCCTTAAGTCCATTAATTTCAACTGTTGTCATTTTAGGCTCCCTTCAATTTTTTTCTTACAACCATTGGCAAGATACCACCATTTTTATAGTAGCGAATATCAGCATCTGCATCAAAACGAACCAGTACTTTGAAAGTTTTGGTTTGTTCAGGTGTTGAAGCTGTAACAGTAATAACATCATGAACACCTGGATTTTCTGAAAGATCAAAGCTAAAAATCTCATGTCCTGTCAATCCAAGAGTTTCAGCATTTTCTCCTTCCATAAATTGTACCGGCAAAATTCCCATCATGACTAGATTTGAACGGTGAATACGCTCAAAACTCTCAGCAAGTACTACTTTCACACCAAGGAGATTTGCCCCTTTAGCTGCCCAGTCACGACTTGAGCCCATACCATAATCCTTACCAGCAATTACAAGTGTATCTCGATTAGCTTCTTTATATTTCATAGCAGCATCATATATAGGTAGAATGTCACCTTCATATTTAGTATATCCACCAATTTTTCCTTCTGCCAACTCATTTTTGATACGAATATTAGCAAAAGTTCCTCGCATCATGACTTCATGGTTTCCACGACGACTACCATAAGAATTAAATTCTTGATAATCTACACCATTTTCAGACAAATAGCGTGCTGCTGGACTGTTTCTAGCAATATTACCAGCTGGAGAAATATGGTCTGTTGTAACCGTATCTCCAAATTTAGCCAATACCTTCAAATTATTCAATGGTTTAATGGTCAAATCATCTCCTAAAGCATCAAAGTAAGGTGGATTTTGAATATAGGTAGACTTCTCATTCCATTTATAATTTTGGCTCTGTTCAGTAGTAATGGCATTCCACTTCTCACTGTCTGAGAAGACACTAGCGTATTCGTCTCGGAAAAGTTGACGGGTTACGTATTTATCAACATAAGCTTCAATTTCATCACGTGATGGCATAATATCTTCTAGATAGACGGCTCGCCCATTGTCGTCAAAACCTAAAGGCTCCCTTGTCAAATCAATATTAGTGTTACCAGCCAAAGCGTAGGCAACAACCAATGGTGGGCTAGCTAAGAAATTTGCTTTTACGAGAGGATTAATACGCCCTTCAAAGTTACGATTTCCTGACAGAACGGCACTCGCTAGTAAGTCCGTGTCTACAATAGCTTTAGCTACCTCAGGACGTAGATCTCCCGAGTTACCAATACACGTCGTACAACCGTAACCTACCAAATTGAAGCCAAGCTTGTCTAAGTAGCTTTGCAAGCCTGAAGCTTTAAGATAACCAGTAACAACTTTAGAACCTGGTGCCAAAGATGTCTTCACCGTTGGAGATACCTTTAACCCTTTCTCAACTGCTTTTTTAGCTAAAAGACCAGCCGCCATAAGAACGTAAGGATTTGAGGTATTGGTACATGATGTGATCGCTGCAATGGCCACATGCCCCATTTGAATTGTTTCTGAATGATCCTCAAAATCAACTTTTGCCGTTTTTTCTAACTCCTTCTTGTCCAATCCAAAGCCACGCACACCTGCTTCTCGTACCACTGCATCCTGAAATTCTTGCTTAGCATCGGACAAGAGAATCAAATCCTGTGGACGTTTGGGACCCGAGATAGAAGGTTTAATGGTTGACAAATCAATTTCAACAACCTTAGTATACTTGGCTTCTTTACTTGGGTCATAAAACAGATGATTGGCTTTTGTGTAGGCTTCAGTGACCTGGATATGTTCCTCATCACGATTAGTTAAACGCATGTAGTTAAGAGTTTCGTCATCAATAGGAAAATAACCACAAGTTGCCCCATACTCTGGTGCCATATTAGCGATTGTAGCACGATCAGCTAGAGATAGGCTCTTTAAGCCAGAACCAAAATACTCTACAAATTTACCAACAACATTTTCAGAACGAAGTACTTGAGTAATCTTGAGAGCCAAGTCTGTTGCCGTAGCAATTTTAGGAAGTTCACCTGTTAAATGTACACCAATAACCTCTGGAATTGGGAAATAGGAAGCTTCACCTAGCATAGCTGCTTCAGCTTCAATTCCGCCGACACCCCAGCCCAGAACACCAATACCATTAATCATCGTTGTGTGACTATCTGTACCAAACATAGAGTCGGGATATAGTAGCCCATCTTTTTCAATAATGACATCACTTAGAAATTCAATATTAACCTGATGGATAATACCTGTAGCTGGTGGAACCGCACGGTAATTTTCAAAAGATTGTTCGGCCCATTTAAGAAATTCGTAGCGCTCATTGTTACGTTTAAATTCTAGATTGATATTATCTTCAAGCGCTGTATCACATCCATATGAATCGACTTGAACAGAGTGGTCAATGACTAAATCTACTGGAATCTCTGGATTAATAAGTTCTGCTTTACCACCATTAGCCACTATAGCATCCCGCATTGAGGCCAAGTCAACGACAACAGGAACCCCTGTGAAATCTTGTAAAATGACGCGACTTGGTTTAAATGGTATCTCAGAAATTGTTGGAAAATTCGGAAATTTTATCAGATCAGAAATGTGAGATTCCTTAACATCAATGCCATCTTTTTTTCGGAGGAGACTTTCAAGTAGTATTCGAATGCTATAAGGTAGTTCTTCGACCTTAACATCATAGGATTTTGCTGCTTTTTCGAGATCATAAAAAGAGAATATCTTACCATTTACAGTTAGATTTGAACAGTATTCTTGCATACTTGAACCTCCATTAGTTAAAAAATTTCCTCTATTCTACACTGTTTTTTTAAAAAAAACAAATAAAATTGGCATTCTTGTGTGATGTTTTATTACATCTTCAGTCAGTTGTTGGAATTTTAGCCATTTCCATAAATAAATTCTATTTAATTTAAGAAAACTTAAAAAGCCTTCAAAACACAAGATATAGGGTTGTGTTTCAATACTAAACACAAAATATTGTATTCCTTAAAATATTTAGCTTGATTTTTCCCAATATTTTGGGTATTCTATTAGAGTTGAAAAAGTGGCTCTCTTGGCCACTTAAAATCTTTTTATAAAGGAGTATTTGCAATGGCAAAGATTACATTGTTTTCAAAAAACAACTGTATGCAATGCAAAATGACAAAAAAATTTTTGGAAAAGGAAGGTGCTGATTTCGAAGAAATCAATATCGATGAACAACCAGAAAAAATTGATTACGTCAAAAGCCTAGGCTTTACTGCTGCTCCAGTGATTGAAGCAGGCGATATCGTCTTTTCAGGTTTTCAACCGGCTAAACTTAAAGAAATCCTTTAATTATCAAGTTTTTATATAGAAAGGAACTTGTTTGCTTAGTTTAATATGTTAACTTTAACCTTTAAACTAAGCCTGGTATCTGTATTATGTCTTTAAAAAATCTTGGCGATGTTTCTTACTTCCGCCTCAACAACGAAATTAACCGTCCTGTAAACGGTCAGATTCCTTTGCATAAGGATAAAGAAGCGCTTCGTGCCTTTTTCCTTGAAAATGTTAAGCCAAATTCAATGGCATTCAACAGCATCACAGATAAAATTAATTATTTGATTGAAAACGACTATATTGAGTCTGAATTCATCGGTAAATATGAACCTGCTTTCATCGAAAAATTGTCTGCAGAAATTCATGCTCAAAAATTCCGCTTTCAATCTTTCATGGCAGCCTACAAGTTCTACCAACAATATGCTCTCAAAACAAACGATGGCGAGACATACCTTGAAAGTTTTGAAGATCGTGTTCTTTTTAATGCTCTTTACTTCGCTGATGGTGATGAAAACCTGGCTAGTGACCTTGCTAACGAAATGATTCACCAACGTTATCAACCTGCTACTCCTTCATTTTTAAATGCTGGACGTAGTCGTCGTGGAGAACTCGTTTCATGTTTCCTTATCCAAGTAACGGACGATATGAATTCCATCGGTCGTTCTATTAACTCAGCTCTCCAATTATCACGTATTGGTGGAGGGGTTGGTATTAGCCTATCTAACCTACGTGAAGCTGGTGCTCCTATCAAGGGATATGCTGGTGCTGCTTCTGGAGTTGTCCCAGTTATGAAGCTTTTTGAAGACAGCTTCTCTTACTCAAATCAACTTGGTCAACGTCAAGGTGCTGGTGTTGTTTATCTGGATGTTTTCCACCCAGATATCCTTGCCTTCCTTTCAACTAAGAAAGAGAACGCTGATGAAAAGGTACGTGTTAAGACATTGTCACTAGGTGTTACAGTACCAGATAAATTCTACGAGTTAGCACGTAATAATGAAGATATGTATCTCTTCAGCCCCTACTCTATCGAAAAAGAATACGGTAAACCATATAACTACATTGATATTACAGCTATGTATGATGAATTGGTTGCCAATCCTAATATCACCAAAACTAAGATTAATGCGCGTGAGTTAGAAACTGAAATTTCTAAACTCCAACAAGAGTCTGGTTACCCATATATCATCAACATTGATACAGCTAACAGACATAACCCAATTGATGGTAAAATTGTTATGTCCAACCTCTGTTCTGAGATTCTCCAAGTTCAAACACCAAGTGAACTTAACGATTCTCAAGAATTTGTTAAACTCGGTACAGATATCTCATGTAACCTTGGATCTACTAATATCCTGAACATGATGACTTCACCTGACTTTGGTCGTTCCATTAAGACTATGACACGTGCGCTTACCTTTGTTACAGACAGCTCAAGTATCGATGCCGTTCCATCAATCAAAAATGGGAACCAACAAGCTCATACCTTTGGTTTAGGAGCTATGGGGCTTCACTCTTACCTTGCTAAACACCATATCGAGTATGGTAGCCCAGAATCTATTGAATTCACTAATATCTACTTCATGCTTATGAACTACTGGACTTTAGTTGAATCTAACAATATCGCCCGTGAACGTCAAGAAACCTTTGTCGGCTTTGAGAATTCAAAATATGCTGACGGTTCTTACTTTGATAAATACGTTACAGGGCAATACGTTCCTAAATCTGACCGTGTTAAAGAACTTTTCGAAGGCCACTTCATCCCACAAGCCAAGGATTGGGAGGAACTACGTGAACTCGTTAAAAAAGATGGTCTCTACCATCAAAACCGTTTGGCTGTTGCGCCAAATGGCTCAATCTCTTACATTAACGACTGTTCTGCTTCTATTCATCCAATCACACAACGTATTGAAGAACGTCAAGAGAAGAAAATCGGAAAAATTTACTATCCAGCCAACGGTCTTTCAACAGACACTATTCCTTTCTACACTTCAGCCTACGACATGGACATGCGTAAAGTTATCGACGTTTATGCCGCTGCGACTGAACACGTTGATCAAGGTTTGTCATTAACCCTATTCTTGCGTAGTGAGTTGCCTAAAGAAATTTACGAATGGAAAACAGAAAATAAACTAACAACTCGCGATCTTTCTATCCTTCGTAACTACGCCTTTAACAAAGGAATCAAGTCAATCTACTACATCCGTACTTACACAGATGACGGCGAAGAAGTTGGCTCTAACCAGTGTGAAAGCTGTGTCATCTAAGATAGTGATTTGAGGCTAACAACTTCACTACTCTTATTTATAAAAAGCATAAAATGGGTCGGTTCGCCGACTTTTTTAATAGATAAACTCAAAAAACTATATCATGATTTTTAATTATGATAAAATAGAAATGATATCAATAAAGAAAGAGGTTTCTAATGGAAACTTACTATAAAGCCATTAACTGGAATGAAATCGAAGATGCGATTGATAAATCTACCTGGGAAAAATTAACTGAACAATTTTGGTTAGATACTCGAATTCCCCTTTCAAATGACCTTGATGACTGGCGTAAACTTTCAGCTGAAGAAAAAGATTTAGTTGGAAAAGTTTTCGGCGGCTTGACCTTGCTAGATACCATGCAATCTCAAACGGGTGTTGAAGCCATTCGAGCAGACGTTCGTACACCTCATGAAGAAGCTGTCTTGAACAACATTCAGTTTATGGAATCTGTTCACGCAAAATCTTACTCTTCTATTTTCTCAACTTTGAATACTAAATCAGAAATTGAGGAAATTTTTGAGTGGACAAACAGCAACAAGTACTTGCAAACTAAAGCAAAAATCATTAATGATATCTATGAAAACGGAACGGCACTTCAGAAAAAAGTTGCTTCAACTTATCTTGAAACCTTCCTTTTCTATTCAGGCTTCTTCACTCCACTCTATTATCTTGGTAATAATAAGCTAGCTAATGTCGCTGAAATTATCAAACTCATTATCCGTGACGAATCTGTTCACGGTACCTATATTGGCTATAAGTTCCAACTAGGATTCAACGAATTACCTGAAAAAGAGCAGGAGAGTTTCCGTGAATGGATGTATGATCTCCTCTATCAATTATATGAAAATGAAGAACTCTACACTAAATCTCTTTATGACGGTGTTGGATGGACCGAAGAAGTAATGACCTTTCTTCGCTATAACGCCAATAAAGCATTGATGAATTTAGGACAAGATCCTCTTTTCCCAGATTCTGCTAACGATGTTAACCCAATCGTTATGAATGGTATTTCTACGGGAACATCAAACCACGATTTCTTTTCTCAAGTCGGTAATGGTTACCTTCTAGGTACTGTTGAAGCTATGCAAGATGATGATTATAACTACGGACTAAAATAAAAGCCAGCCTAGGCTAGCTTTAATGGCTCTATAATTTCTGTAGTGGGTAAAACTACTGTAGAGATTATAGAGCTTTTTGAGTGTACACTAAAAGTCCCATAAGAACTATAATGAAAAGTGACAAAACTACCATTAGGAAGAACTTATGAGACCTATTAAGAATACCACAGAATTAATCGGA
>OLSL01003223.1_pt1 | contig 11864 bp, 10 predicted proteins | sample 1672511 | NCBI WGS metagenome assembly OLSL01 (sample SAMEA3136694, study PRJEB25190) | human gut metagenome | biome: human gut; feature: human-associated habitat; material: faeces | place: Austria | collected 2013
AAAGATGCGGCGGACATGGTGGAGGAAAGCAACTACCGCCATGCGGAAGCCCTGCTGGACAGCGACAATGTGACAGCGGAGGATATTGCACAGGCGCGCACGCTGCTGGACACGCTGACGGACCAGACGCGCACGGACGACCTGCGCAAGTCTGCCGACTATCAGGAGGGTCTGCTGCTGCTGAACGAGGGCAAGCTGGATGATGCCGAAAAGCTGTTCACGGCGCTGGGTGATTACGAAAATTCGCGGACGCAGCTGCAGGAAATCGCGTATCGCCGCCTATCTGCCGAAATGGAGACGGCGAGCGACTACGATGCCATCCGCGAAGGGCTGACCGCGCTGAATGGGTATCAGGACAGCGCAGCGCTCATCGAAAAAACGTGGTATCTGGAGGCGAAGAGCCTGCTGGAGGGCGACAATCCTGACCCGGTATCCGCCATTGCCTGTCTGGAGGAAATTCCGGATTACGAGGGCGCGGCGGAACTGGCGCGTCAGGCGCATTACGCCTATGGCAAGCAGCTGCAAGCGGCAGGAGAAACCGCAACCGCCGCCGAGCAGTTCTATCTTGCGAAGGGCTATGAGGATGCCGATGAACAGGCAAACGTCAGCTATTACGCTCCGGCGGTGAAGGCGCTGGAGGCTGGAAAATTCAAGGAAGCAGCGCGGTTGCTGCAGAACATCCGCGATTACAGCGACGCGGACGACCTGTGGAAGCAAGCTATCTATCAGCAGGCGCTGGTGGAAATGAAAGCGCTGGATTTCGATGCGGCGACGGCGCTGCTGAATCAGCTGCCGGCAGATTACAATGATGTTGCGACGCTGCTGAAAGACTGCGTGTATCAGCCGGCGCAGATTGCGTATTCGCGCGGCGAGTATGAAGCTGCGATTGCCGGGTTTACGGCTGTTTCGGACTACTCCGAAGCGGCGGACATGATTCGTCTGTGCAACTACGATTGGGCGGCGAAGAAGGCGCAGGATGGCGACTACGACGGCGCAATCGCGCTGTATGAAGCCTTGGGCGACTACAAGGACAGCGCGCAGAAAATCAGCGAAGTGCGCACGATGAAGGCGCAGGCGCTTGCATCGACCGGCGCGCTGGACAACCTGCAGTCTGCCGCCGTCATCTACGCCGAATTGGGCGACGAAGAGAGCCTTGCCGCGACGCAGTATCAGCAGGCGGCGCTGCTGCTGGAAAATCAGCAGTACACCGAGGCGCGGGAGATTTTCGCCGCGCTGGGGACGTATGAGGATGCCGCGACGCAGTTGAAGGCGTGCGACTACGCCATTGCGCTGCAAAAGAAAGAAGCCGGACAGTTAGACGAAGCGGCGACGCTGCTGGAAAGCATTTCCGGCTATTCCGACGCGGATGAACAGCTTAAAATCGTGCGCTATGCGCAGGGCGAAAAAGCCGTGGCGGATTCGATTTCGCTGGCGGCAGCGCAGTTCTTCACGCAGGCGGGCGACTATTCCGATGCTGCCGATCGCGCCGCGGCGCAGTATGCCGCCTACTACGGCCCGATTGCCGACAGCGCCCGCGCACAGTACAATCAGCAGGAGTACACGGCGGTGGCTGATTTGCTGATGAATCTGAACATGGAGAATTTGCCCGCGGATTACGCCGATTTGCGCGATATTTTCCGCGAAAGCTGCTATCAGGCGGGCGAAAGCTATTATGCCGCCGGACAGGTGTATCAGGCGTACCCGTACTATCAGGAAATCAGCGACGAGCGCCGCGTGAAGGAGCGCCTGAAGGAAGCGTGCTATCTGGTGCTCGGCACATGGCAGGATACGGAAGGAAACGCCTACACGTTCAATCTCGATGGCACCTGCACACTTGCGGGCGAATCGCTGTATTTCGCGGTGGACGGGCTGACCATCCGCACCGGCACATCTGCGGATTCGTTGACCGCTACGCACCAGCTGACCGGCATCAGCGCCACCAGCGCATGGCTCTTTGATCAGCGCAATGGGGCGAATGTGCGGATTCGGCTGACGAAGGTGGAGAAATAAGGGGTAATATAATGGGGCGTCTCTCTCGGCGATGGAGAGGGACGCCCCATGATTTTTGGGTTACTTTTCGAGGAACAGCGCCCGCAGGCTGTCTTGGCGCTGATGCAGAATCCTGACGATGATTACCCGCTCATTGTCTTCCAGATAAAAGATGCAGTAGTTTTCGCACACAAGGTATCTGTATTCCGTATGAACAGACAGCAGTGCGTCCAGCGGACGACCACGCCCGGAGAACTTTTCGAGGGACTGGATGCTCTTTTTGAGACAGGCGATAATATGCTTGGCAGCGCTCGGATTGCACAGTTCATCCCGAATGTAGTTGCGAATGGCTATTATGTCGCGCTGCGCTTCTTTGGAAAGTGTCACCTTCGCAATACTCAACCTTCTTTCGGGTCTTGCTTTTCCTCATCCAGCCCGGCAAACGCCTCGTCGATGGTCAAAAGACCTTCCGTGCGGATGGATTCGACACCTTTAGCAAGTTCGGCAAGCAGCTTCACCGTCGCCTGAAGTTTCTCATGCTCTGCAAGGCTCTGTACTACATATTTGCCGCGTCCGTTCTTGGTGAGGTAGACGGTCGAACCGTTATCGCAATGGCTGAGAACCTCGGTATAGTTCTTCAAGTCAGAAATAGGGACGATGTTCGTCATGTTATCAACTCCCTTCGTCTGTATTATACCCGAATTTACCGTCAAATTCAACCCGAAATAATGGGACTTTTGTTTTACTTTTCTGCTTGAACTAATTGCTGATACATTTTCATAAGTGCCGCAACGCAGGTGCTTTCCGTCGTATCGCGGATAGAGAAGCCATAGGCTTGCATAACCGCCTTGTCGTTCTGCTGGTGTGCGCGGCGCAATTCCGGCGGCATGGTGCGTTCATCATACAGGTCAGCAAGGCTGTCATTGGGGTACAGATTTCGCGCATCCAGAATCGCTTGCGCCGTCTGCTCGATTTTCGCTTTCTGCTCGTCGGTGGGCGCAGGCCATGGGAAGTTGTTGTAGACAACATCGTTTGAATAACGGTAATCACTTTTAATTCGCCCGCAAACAGCACGCACCCACGCCATATGAACATTTGAAATCAAAATTCCAAAGTGGTATAAAGAAGAATGAGGAATCATGCTATTGGCATCTCCGCAAATCGCACTTTCTTCCATAAATCCAAACGGGATGTATCTACGGTTTTCAGATGTGTGCCGCGGAACTAAAATATAGGATGTTGAAGGTTGCCGCATTTCCATAAAACGTGTTGGATAATTTGCGTATTTTTGTGTAGCAAGTTTAGAACTTTCCAATCTGAACTTGCGGGTAGCATCTATGCGTGCCATAATCATAGGCATTGACTTTAGTTCTTTAGGTGATGCGCTTTCTAACCATAGACACCAACGTTTTTCATTGTGCAAAAACTCCTTTGCGCCATAAAAACGTTTAATATATTTCAGCGCTTCTGGTTCATGACTTAAAAATTCATCATACTCACTTTCTGTAAGCAAAAGATTCCCGCCGTCAACCGGACTACTGCCTTTTAGCATATCTGGCACATTGCAAAGCGGCTTATTTCTACTTTCCACAAAAATGTTCGGTGCATCCATTAAGTATGGATTGATATTCTCAACATTCTGCGCCCTTTCTGATGTAAACAGCCACTTTTCTCCGGTGAAAGGCGCAACACTAAACCCTACAATAACGCAATGTACTTGCGCTTTTAAGCTGGCTTCGCTGTCCCAGCGAAATGTGCGATGTGCAAAGTCAATATGGACACCGAAACGCTCATAAAGCGGTTTCCAAACGCCCGCCACCTGTTCACCTTGCGTGATAGAGTTGGTAGAAACAAAAGCGGTTCTGATGTCCGTATCCTGCATCAATTGTGCAGCTTTGAAATACCAGCCAGCAACATAGTCAATTTTTCCGGCAGTTTTATAAGGCTTGCCTTTTTCATCAACGTAGATTGCAAGAATATCTGCTTTCTGCTCTTTGCTCTGCAAAGAATACCCCACAAACGGCGGATTTCCCATAATATAGTTCAGCCGCCCTTTCGGCACGACACTTTCCCAATCCACCCGCAATGCGTTGCCTTCGAAAATGTTTACATAGGATTTCAGCGGCAGAAAATCAAGCGGCATATGCACGATTGCTTCTGTCTGCTTCATCATCTGGCTTTCGGCAATCCATAGCGCAGTTTTCGCAACCGTCGCCGCAAAGTCGTTGATTTCAATGCCGTAAAACTGCTGAATGCTTACCTTAATGGGTTCCAAAACGGTGCTGTCCGTTATTCCCCACATAATTTGCCCAGCAGTAATTTGATCTCGTTGGTCTTTGCTACGTCCTTCGCGGGCGTCAATCAAACTGCGGACAATTTCGTTTTCCATCCGCCGGAGGGATAGATACGTTTCCGTCAGGAAGTTTCCCGAACCACAGGCGGGGTCAAGGAAGGTCAGCCCTGCCAGCTTCTCCTGAAACGCTTCCAGTCTGCTTCTGCGGGTTCGCACGACGGGAATCTGCTGAATTTCCGCCAATTCTGCTCTCAAATCGTTCAGGAACAAGGGGTCTATGACTTTGTGGATGTTCTCAATGCTGGTATAGTGCATTCCGCCGGAACGCCGCGTTTCCGGGTTCAAGGTGCTTTCAAACACAGCACCGAAAATCGTCGGGCTGATGTCCGACCAGTCAAAATTCTCGCTTGCTTCTCGTAGAATCAGCGAAACAATTTTCTCAGTCAGGCGGGGAATGATGATGCTTTCGTCAGAGAACAATCCACCGTTGACGTAGGGGAACGCTGCCAAATCTTCATCCATATAGGGATCGCGATTTTCCGGCTTCTGGTCAAGAACGCGGAAGAGGTCAATCAGCGCACGCCGCGCATCGCGCTCATGGCTTTTCAGATAGTCGTGGAACATCAGGTGCTTGCCGAAAATGCCCGCATCCTCTGCATAGAGACAGAAAACCAGCCGCACGCACAGCGCATTCAGGCTTTTCAGCGTTTCCGGGTCATTCGGATTTTGATATTGCGCCAGCAGTGCATCATACAGAACGCCAACCAGCTCGCCCGCTTTGAGGGAAATCTCCATTTCCTTCTTGATATGTTCGCTGGTCGTGTCAACGAGGAATTGCAGCCGATGATATTCCTTCTCCAAATCGCACAGCTTGACAATTTCCGGCGAATCATTGGGGCGGTTCATATCATGAATGTCAAACTCATCAAAATTGCTGACAATAATCCAGCGCGGCTGCTCTGACTGCGGCAGATAACCGCCGTAACGCCGCGCCTGCTGATAGGGTGTCAAGAACGATTCGTCCGATTGCCTATAGCCAATCGTCAGGTCGATTCCGCGTCCCTTCTGCTCAATCAGTACCCGCGTCTTGGCAATGTAGCCGTCAATGAACTTGGTCGTGCCTTTTTCTTTCCGTCCGTCATCCACAAGGACGGGATACTCAAAGTTGATGTACTTCTCCGGCTCTGCCACGCCAAACACTTTTTGCAGCAGGGCAAGCCAGAAGGATTGATTATCCTGCTTTTCGTCGCCGCGTGCTTGCCAATCCTGCGCAAACTGTTTCGCGGCAGCCCGCTGTTCTGCGTCGTTCATGCTTTCCTCCTGTTGTATTTATTTCGCCCTTTTCGCCGTCCCGCATTCCGCTGCCGCGATCAGCGCCAGCAGCACCACCATCGCGCCGTACCCCACGAACGCGGGCAAACCGGACTTATCCAGCGCAAATTCCACGCCGACCAGCCCCGCCGCGCACAGGAGCAGCGCGCCGACCGGCCACCAGCGCTTCGCAAAGGTCAATGAACCCGCTGCACGGCGGCACTCCACAATCAGGATTACCAGCAGCGTCAGTGCGCACAAAAGTTGCTGCACCCGCACGAAGCCCCACTTCATGCACTCCGCCAGCAGGCTCTCGCACATGATTTGCGGCAGCGCCAGATAAAACGCGGTGCGCAGGAAAAGCTGACCATCGCGTCCGCCGGGCTTGCGGGTCAGACCGACAATCGCCACAATGAGCGCCGCAAGGCAGGACAGCATGAAGATGGCGGGATAGCTTTCGCCCCACTCGTTCGTCAGGGCAAAGGGGAAGAACGCCAGCTGTTCGGGCATCTCAAAGCCCGCCGTGCCGATTTCCCCCAGATACTTTTCGCCGAACCGGGCAATGGCGACCAGCAGCGCACCCGCCGGGGCAAACACATCCAGCACGGGCAGGACGCGCTGATGCGTCAGCTTTGCGCTGATGATGACGCCCAGCACCACGCCGACCGCGCCGCCGAAGAAGCAGAACGTATCCGGCCGAAGGACAGTGAACGCGCCCCATCCCCAGTGCGGGAACGCATAGTGCCATTGCAGCACCACATAAGTGACCTTGGACAGCACCGCGCCCAGCACAATAGCGGGCAGAATCGGCAGATAGCGCACGTTCCGGGCGCGCAGACGCGCCTCCAGCACAACGATGCCGAACGCGACGAGCACCCAATAGACGGTATTCACTCCTCCGCCTCCTCACCTGTCCATGCCGACGCGAAGTACACGATGTCAGAGATGGCGCGGGTGTTTTCATTCAGTACGTCGTTGATTTTCTCGCCGTTGAAAATCATCATGGTGGAGTCGCCGCCATCGAGGTTATAGGCGATATACGCGCCTTCGTCAGCGCACAGCCGCGCGAACTGCTGGAGCGTCATGCCCATCGAGCCGCGCGCCTGCGACGCACAGCAAATCGCCATATATTCCAGCGGGCCAACCTGCGCAATCGCCATGCGCTGCCGCGGCTCATCGAACGCCATGCCTTCCGCCATCGGGTTCAGCACGGCTTTGCCCTCGCGCACCAGCACCGGGCCGAAGAAGAAACTGTTGATGACCTTCTTGCCGTCCACCGTGCCGTCAAGCGAATTGCGCTTGGGGCGGAGGACATAGTGGAAATCGCCGTCCTCATCAATCAGGAGAACGTCGCGGTCGCCGCGCAGGTGGTCAAGATACTCCGTGCCCTGCCGGACGATATAACCGATACCGGTATAGCAGAAATAATCGCCGTCAATGGCAAGGATGGCGTTGCTGCGCTTGGCCATAATCGTGCCCTTGACCGTGCGGGTGGAGTCAAAGCCGCCGGCGGACATGGTGCGCAGCTGGGAAGCATCCGCTATCTTGATATGCGCAACCCAATAGTCGCACTCCGCCTTGCGCTTCTGCGTCACCTGCACGCTGATGGTGGGATCCTCATAGCTCCAAGTGCCGTCGCCGAGGGTAAAGCCGTCCGGATCAGCGGGCATACCGGGAGAGAAATCGATGGGCAAGGAAACCATCGGTTCCGCCGTCGCCGGGGTTTCCGCCGATTCTTCCGTGTTTTCCGCCAGCGATACACTACCCATCAGCACGATGGCGCTCAGCAGCGCCAACAGTCGTTTCTTCATCAGGGTTCACTCCTCTTCATGCTTGATTTTGCCACAGCAAAACGTCCTTTTCCCGTCTTTCATTATACCGGAATGGGGAAGGGTTGTCAATTCTGGGGAACAGCATCGGGGCGGATATTTTCCTCCGTATCACGGCGGTGATAGACGTACTTTTCCGCACTGCATACAATTTCCGGAAGTCCCAGCAGTTCCGACACCGTGACCAGCTGATAGCCTTCCGCCACCAGCTGCGGAATCAGCACGGACAGGCACTCCGCGTCCTTCTTCCGCGCATGAAAGAGCAGGATGCTGCCGTTCTGCACGGCCGCCAGTGCCTTTACCGGGTCGGTCTCGCTCACATCCCACTTGACAACCGCCAGATAACCAACCGCCGCGACGCTTTCCTCCACCTTCTGGTTCGTCTTGCCCATCGGCGGGCGCATGACCTGCATGGGATAATGGCAGTCCAGCAGCGCATCCACTTTTTCCTGCGTCCGAAGCATCTGAAACTTGATTTTCTGCCGGCTCAGCTTCGTCAGGTAAGTATGTCCCCATGAGTGATTGCCGATTTCGCACCCAGACGCCACAAGCTCCTGCCATAGCGCCGCGTCCTCATATTTGAGCGCCTTGCCGATGGGGAAGAACGTCGCGCGGACGTCGTTTGCCTGCAAAATATCCAGCACCGCCCGAACGTCCTCTGCGTGATAGCAGTCGTCAATTGTCACCGCAATTTTCTGCTCCTCGCGGCTGCCGAAGCGGTAGGTAATATCCACCGCTTTCTCCGCACATGCGCATCCCAGCAGCAGAAAAATCATCATCAGCAGTGTTCCACGTCTGCCCATACGCGCCCTCCTTTTCCAGCCTGTTACCTATTAGACGAATCAGAAATGCCATTCGTTGCACCCAAAATGCAAAAACAGAAAAAAACTGTGCAAGCATTGCCCCCTTGCCTAAATCATGCTATAATGGGAACAAAGCAGCCCGGAGGTGCATGTCCATGAAGCAGTACGGCCTGATTGGGGAGAAGCTGGGGCACAGCCTGTCCGTTCCCATTCATGAGGCAATTTGGGAGAAAATTTCTCTGGAGGCGAGCTACCGGCTGATTGAGATTCCGCGCGGTGAATTGGCGGCGGTTGTACCGGAACTGCTGCGTACGCTGGACGGCTTCAATATCACCGTGCCGTACAAGACGGACGTGATGCCCCTGCTGGATGAGATTACCCCCTTTGCGCGGGAGGTTGGGGCGGTCAACACAGTGCTGACGGGCAAAACAAGCCGCGGCTACAACACGGACGATCCCGGCTTTGAGCAGATGCTGCGCTATTTCGGCATGAATCCGGACGGACGCCCGGTGTTCATCCTCGGTTCAGGCGGAGCGATGCGCGCCTGCCGGAATGCCGTGGAGCGCATGGGGGCGCGCGAAACGTGGGTCGTCTCCCGAAGCCCGAAGCACGCGGATGAAATCAGCTACGACGATTTCTATGCGCGCTTCCCCGATATGGGCGGGCTGATTGTCAACACGACCCCTGCCGGAATGTACCCGCGTGTCGAGGGCTGTCCGATAGATACGGCGCACTTGACCAGCATTGTCGCCCGCGCCGACGGCGTAGCGGACATTATTTTCAACCCGGCGGAAACGGTACTGACCGCCGCCGCAAAACGTGCTGGAACGCCCGCCTGCACAGGGCTGTATATGCTCATTGCGCAGGCGGTGGAAGCCGAAAGCATCTGGCAGGGGTGTTCCATGCCGCCGAACCTTGCAGAAACGCTGATGAAGGAGCTGCATTTGCTGTGAGCGAACCGAAAAAGATTCTCATTCTCAACGGCCCGAACATCAACCTGACTGGGCTGCGTGAAAAGGCAGTTTATGGCGCAAAGACGTATGACGATCTGCTTGCGTTGTGCCATGCGGAAGCGGAAAAGCTCGGCGTGGAGGTGCGCTGTGTGCAGTCCAACCACGAGGGCGACCTGATTGATGCGCTGCAAAAGGCGTACTTCGACGGCTTCTGCGGCGCGGTGTTCAATCCGGGTGGGTACACGCACACGTCCGTTGCGCTGCATGACGCAATTGCATCCGTGCCAATGCCGGTCATCGAGTGCCACATGAGCAACGTCCACGCGCGGGAGGAATTCCGCCACAAATCCGTCACCGCCAGCGCCTGCCGGGGGCAGATTGTCGGCTTCGGCTTCTACGGCTATGTGATGGGAATGCGCGCCCTGCTGGAGGCGGACTCATGACCGCCTATCGCCCGAACTGCCGCAGAATCCCGGAGCTGAACGGGCTGCGTGTGCTGCTGGTGTTCATCGTCACCTCCCTGACCTCCATGCGGCAGATCCAGCCCATCCGGGAGATGGTGCAGGCCACACGGGCCTACGCCGCCGATTGGCCGTTACTCGCTGGACTATCTGCTGCGCGCTGGATATATGCCGGTTGACGGCACAATCCTGCTGTCGGGCTTTCTGCTGTTCCTGCCGTATGCGCGGACGATGATGCTGGGCGAGCGCGTGCCGGACACGAAGGCGTTCTATCAGCGGCGCATCATGCGCATTGTGCCCAGCTATTATTTTCTGACGCTGCTGATGCTTGTTGTCGTCGCGATTCCGTACAACCTCTACGGGCGCACATCAGAAGCCGTCCGCGACGTCCTCATGCACCTGACGTTCACGCAGACGTTCAATTACGCCACCTACATTGCCACGCCTATTGGCGTTGCATCGTGGACAATCGCCATCGAGATGCAGGCGTACCTGATTTTCCCCCTGCTGGCGAAGGGCGCGATGAAGAATCCGCTCGGTACGCTGATGAGCATGGCGGCGGTCGCGTTTGCGTTCCGCGGCTGGTGTTTATGGCGGCTGGACGAGTACAACATGGTTGTCAATCAGCTGGCGAATTTCCTTGATGTTTACGCAATGGGCATGGGCGCGTCCATCCTCTATGTGCGCCTAACGCAGCTGTACCCGGCGGAAAGCCGCCGCAAGTGGCTCTGGCAGGGCGCGGCGACGCTTGTGTTCTGCGTCTCTCTCTACGGGATGCTCCGCGTCATCCGCGCACAGGCGTACACGTCCGGACAAGCTGCCATGCAGGCCGCGCAGATGATGCGCCGTCCACTGCTCTGCCTGACGATTACGGGGCTGATGCTTTCGCTCCCCTTCGCCGTGCGCCCCCTGCGCTTCCTGATGGGCAACCGCGTCATGGGCTGGCTTGCCGCCATCTCGATGAACTACTACCTGCTGCATCAGAACCTCGCCGTCCACCTGAAGCGGCTGCACATCCCGCCGTCCGTGAGCAATGAACCGAACCGCGTCGGCGAACAGCCGTGGCAAAACCAGTACATGGCGCTCTGCTTCGGCTTATCCCTCTTCGGCGCGATTCTCATCACCCTGCTGATTGAAAAGCCCTGCGCGTGGGCGCTGAAAAAGCTGTTTACTCGGAAGCAAAAGGCTTGACCCTTTTTGTGCGCCCGCAGGTGCACCCCTGCAACAAAAAGCACTTTCCCAATAAACTCGCGTAACCAAGGCAAAAGAGATTCTTTTGCCAATCATTTATTACCCACAAAGAAAGGAGTCTTTTCCCATGATGGTTCTCTACCCCTACGGTCTGCGCAAGGCGCTGACCCTCTCCTACGACGATGGCGTGGAAACCGACATCGAACTCATCCGCATCCTCGATGAATACGGTATTCTTGCCACCTTCAACCTCAACAGCGGCTGGTTTGCCCCAGAAGGCACGGTTTACCCTGCCGGCACGATTTACCGCCGCATGAGTGAATCCGCCATTAAAGCGCTCTATGCCGGCGGCCGCCACGAAGTCGCATCCCACGCGCTGACCCATGCGTCGCTGTCCGCGATTCCCGCGCCGAGCATTGCCTATGAGGTTCTTGCTGACCGCGATAATCTGGAAAAGCTGTTTGGCAAAATCGTCCGCGGCTTTGCGTACCCTTACGGCACATACAGCGACGAAGCCGTCGACACCCTGCGCACCTGCGGCATTGCTTATGCCCGCACTGTCGTCAGCACCCACAACTTTGAGATTCCCAACGAATGGCTGCGCCTCAACCCAACTTGCCATCACGATGACCCGAAGCTGGACGAGCTGTGCGACCGCTTCCTTACGGGGAAATTGCCATTCGGGCTGAAGCTGTTCTACCTGTGGGGACATAGCTACGAGTTTGAGCAGCATAACAACTGGGAGGTCATCCGCGCCTTCTGCGAGAAAATGAGCGGCAAGAAGGATATTTGGTACGCGACAAATATCGAGATTGTGGACTACCTGAACGCCAGCCGCCAGCTGCGTACCAGCGCCGACGGGCACATCGTCTTTAACCCGACCGCCACCGACATTTGGGTGGAGAACAAAGGCGAGGTCATGACGATTAAAGCAGGGGAAACGGTCAGCGTGTAATACTATTTCCAGATTCAACTGCAACATCTGCTTGCGCCTTTTCCTTTCTGGCGTCCGCTCATTCCACTTAGCGTAGCGC
>OLSL01003225.1_pt1 | contig 11859 bp, 11 predicted proteins | sample 1672511 | NCBI WGS metagenome assembly OLSL01 (sample SAMEA3136694, study PRJEB25190) | human gut metagenome | biome: human gut; feature: human-associated habitat; material: faeces | place: Austria | collected 2013
TTTCCTTCCTGTGTCAGAGTATCTGCAGTTCCCATACCGATTCCCACAAGAGATTCCTGCTCAACCTTTTCCTGCCCGCTGCCGGGATTCTCTATATTTTCTATATTTTCTGTATTTTCTGTATCAGTATTGACAATTTCGATTTTTGCATCATTTGCAACATTTTCTTTCGAGAGAAACCGGCGGTTCAGATACTCGATACATTTCTCCAGTTCCATGCCCTGTTCTTCCTTCGGTCGTCCGATGACAATCATCCGGCAGCCGGTTTCTTTTGCCGCCTGATATTTTTCCAGGAATCCTCCGGCTCTTCCCGATTCTTTACTTACCATCCATGCGATATCAAACTGATGGATCAGTGCGATATTCATTTCCCGGGAAAAAGGTCCCTGCATGCACAGCAGATGTTTCCCTTCGATGCCAAGTTTTGCGCAGGAAGCGACAACTTCCACCAGAGAAAGCACTCTGGCATAGATTCTTTCCTGATAATCGGTCAGTGCCGTATAGGCAGACAGTTCTTTGCTCCCGGTGGTAACCAGAATATTTCCACTGGTTTTTTCCAGATATTCCACCGCTTCCCGGATGCTTTTTACATATGTAATGGTTTCTTCTTCTTCAAGACGCCGGCTTTCCTGACGCACCACCCGCAGATAGGCAGTTCCGGTACGTTCGCAGGCGGTCTCAATATTTTCCGTCACTACCTGGGCATACGGATGAGTCGCATCGATGACCAGCCCGTTCTCCATCTGTAACATCCTCTCTTCCATCTGCTTTTCATCCAGACGTTCGTGGGATAATTCCAGATATTCGCCCTGCGGCAACAGACTTTCTCCGTATTCCGTAGCGACACATACCATGGAAGGTATTTTATTTTCATTCAAATACTCGGCCACGGTGCGTCCTTCCACCGTACCGCCGAACAGCAGAACTTTATACATTTCGATATCCCCTCGGTGTTACCATCTTACCGTTAATCTCTTTGGTCTGTGAATTGCCCACCCATACGGTCGTAAACATGTCTACCTTCGTATCCCGCAGGGTTTTCAGATCCATCACTTCATAATGTTCCCCGTCTCTTCCAATGTAGCTTACGATACCGCATACGGTCTCCGGGCTCTTGTACTGCATCATCAGATCGCAGGCTTTCTGCAGATAATCGCTTCGCTTCCTGCTGGACGGGTTATACAGACACACAACAAAATCAGCCTCTGCAGCTGCCAGCAGACGTGCTTCAATCTTCTCCCACGGTGTCAGCAGATCACTCAGACTGATCAGACAGAAATCGTGGATCAGCGGAGCACCCAGTACTGCCGCACCGCCGGTCGCTGCTGTTACACCGGGAATAATCTCCAGTTCTACTTCCGGATAGTTGACACCGACCTCATACATCAGTCCGGACATACCGTACACACCGGCATCTCCGCTGCAGATCATGGAAACTACTTTTCCCTTTTTTGCTTCTTCAAAAGCCATTACACAACGATCCACCTCTTTTTTCATGGGAGTGGTCAGGAATTCTTTCCCCGGAAAATGTTCTTTTACCAGATCTACATATACTGTATAGCCGATAATTACCTCACTTTTTTCCATTGCATGAATTGCCTTCAGTGTCATCTGTTCGTATTCTCCCGGTCCGATACCGATTACATATAATTTATTCAAAGCTCACACTCCATTTCTTTATTGTACACGCAGCGGTCACTCCCTCTGCGGCCTGTTTTCTCATGATAAATGTTCCGCCATCGCCGGCAAGGCTGGCACTTCGTTCGCATACATTGTCCACACCGGTGATCTTGCTGACAAATGCAGATGGCGTAAAGGTACCTTTTGCTTTTTCAAGTTCTTCTCCACGATAAGTCACAAAAGGAAGGTGATATTTTTCACAGAACGCCAGCAGTCCCGGCTCCTCTTTTTTCAGATCGATACTGGCTGCCTGCAGGATATCTGTTCTGCAGCTATTCCATGTTCTGACAGGTACTTCTGAATCTGTGTTTCGATCTTTTCTTCCGGTGTGTTTTTCCTGCAACCCACCCCGAGATACACATTTTTTGGATACAGATGAAGCATCCGAGTCTGCTCTGTTCCCAAGGCTTCTTCCTGTTCTCTGTCACTTTGCGGGATTGCAAACCATAAAGTTCCCTGTTTCCCATCCGGGCTTTCCGTCTTCCGGAATCGCAGCTGTTCCGGAATGGTCTGTTCTTTCGGAAAGACGAATCCTTCTCCGGCTCCCCAGACAATAGTTTTTCCCCGGATCAGCAACGCCGCCATCTCTTTTGCCAACTCCATATCAGAAATCACCAGATTGTTTTTCCGGGCGAAGACATCCACCGCAAAAGTGTGGTTTACGTCTGTCCCTGTGGTGATCACGGGTTGCGCTCCGATGCTTTCTGCAGCGAATTCCGTCAGTTCGTTTGCTCCGCCGAGATGACCGGAGAGAAGAGAGATCGCATAGCTGCCCTGTTCATCGATCACCACAACCGCCGGGTCTGTTTTCTTACTTACCACAAAAGGAGCGATGGTTCTCACAGCGATCCCGGTGGCACTGAAAAAGATGATTCCGTCCAGTCGGGGAATCCATTCTTCTGCCCATTCTCTCAGGGTCCCTTTCACTTCCCGAAAAGGATGTTTTTCAGGAAGCTCTACATATTTACTTTTTACAAAGCCATACACCTCCTGATCCTGCTTTTGCAGATCTCTCAGAAGTTTTTCTCCAAGGACACAGCCATGTTCTGTGAATGCGATGATTCCTGTCTTTTTCATCTTATTTTGTTGCTTCCCGAAACTCTGTGGTGAATGCCGGATTATACAGTTCTGACCGGTCATAGTGGCTGTGAGCCACCACATCACCGATGATCATCAGTGCGGTCTTTGTAATATTGTTTTCTTTTGCTGTCTGTGCCAGCGTTCCTACTGTACAGATGAATGTTTTCTGATCTTCCCAGGTCGCTTTGTATACAATCGCTGCCGGAGTATCGGCGGTGTAACCACCCTCGATCAGTCTTCTGCTCAGTTCTTCTAACATGCCTGTACTTAAAAAGACAACCATCGTTGCCTGATGGGCCGCAAAGGACTGGATGCTCTCTTTTTCCGGTACCGGAGTTCTTCCTTCCATTCGGGTTATGATCACACTCTGTGATACATCCGGCAGTGTGTATTCCAGGTTCAGCGCGGATGCCGCACCACAGAAGCTGCTGACACCCGGGCAATAATCAAATGCAATATTTTTTTCTTCCAGAACATCCATCTGTTCCCGGATCGCACCATACAAAGAAGGATCTCCGGTATGGAGACGTACCGTTGTCAGCCCCTTTTCTTCCGCTGCAAAGATCACATCCAGAACTTCTTCCAGTGTCATCTTCGCACTGTTGTAGATCTCACAGTTTTCTTTCGTGTATTCAAGAAGCTGTGGATTGACCAGTGAGCCTGCATAGATCACTACGTCTGCTTCTTCCAGAAATTTTTTTCCTCTCAGTGTGATCAGATCCGGTGCACCGGAACCTGCTCCTACGAAATGTACCATATGTTTTCTCCTCTCTTGTCCCTGGCGTCAGGCACTCTTATTTTCTCTTATTTTTTATCTTTTACGACCAGAAGGGTATAATATCCTGCTTCTTCCGGTATCTCTTTGGCCGATGCATAGATTTTTTCCTCCGGCATGCCGCAGTTTTCGATCATTACGGCATTCTGTCCGCTTCTTAAAATACTGTCTCTTACTTTTTTCAGGCGTTTGCCGCTTTTCATCAGCACTTTGGTTCCAGGCAGTTTTAAAAGCTCATCCATTTCTTCTGCTTTATAGGTCGCCGGAATCACATGGAGCGGTTCTGCCATCTCCGCCAGACCCATATTAAGGCGGGCCGCCACTGCACAGAAAGAAGTGATCCCGCTCACGATTTCAGCCTGATAACCGCGTTCCAGGATACGTTTATGTACATACAGATAAGTGGAATATATAGTAGGATCTCCCAGTGTCAGAAACACCACATTTTTTCCCTGTTTCAGATAAGATTCCACTGCATCTGCAGCCTTATTATGATTGTCTTCCAGTACTGCCCTGTCTTTTGTCATCGGCATAGCCACCGGAATCAGTTCTTTTTCATCCAGTTTTGGATATGCTCCTTTTACGATCTGATAAGCGACACTGGCTTTTATATCGTTGCCCGGTACTGCGATCACAGGATTCTCGCGGATCAGACGAAGTGCTTTCAGTGTCAGCAGTTCCGGATCTCCCGGTCCCACTCCAAGTCCATATAATATTCCACTCATAGTTTTTTCTCCTCGTTTTTCTGTTGATTTGGTTTCTGTTCTTTATCTGCACATTGATCGTGTGCTTTTTTTTCTGCCTGCTTCATGATTTTTCGGGCGAGTTCCGGAACCTTCGAGGTTTCTGCCAGCTTTCCATATACATTGGAAAATAAGATAGTTCCCACTTCCAGCTGTTCGCCTGCCCTTTTATTCAGATAGAATTCTACCCGGTCACTGATTTCTTTCATCGTAGCTTCCAGATAACCCTTTCGTTTTAAAATCTCCACACTCTGCTCCGTGGTGATCGTATCAAGAATCTCTTTTGCTGTCTCCAGATCTGCGCCGGCGCGGATCGCATTCGCTGCCATCAGTTCGCTTCGACTGTCTGCCTGACGGGAATGGGTATTCATGATTCCGCCGGCTACTTTCACAAATTTGCCGATATGGGAGATAAACAAGATACCCTTTACTCCCAGCTCTCTTGCCATATCCAGGGTCTCCCCCACATAATTGCTACATTTCATCGAATAGGTAAGATCCAGTCTTGTCTGTTCTTTTGAAAAAGCCTGACCGTAATTTCCCGGTGTAATCACCAGATAAGACCCGCCGCCTTCCACCAGCATCTTCATCTCCAGCCGCAAACTGGCCACCAGTGCTGTCTCACTCATCGGGATCACGATGCCACTTGTTCCAAGAACAGAGATTCCGCCTTCGATACCCAGACGTGGATTAAACGTCTTTTTTGCAAGCTCCACTCCTGCCGGAATCTCAATCTGCACATCCAGACCTCCGGTGTAGTGATATTCTTTACAGACCTGCTCTACATTTTCAAGGATCATCTGCCTTGGAACCTTGTTGATCGCCGCCTCGCCAACTGCCTGCCACAGACCCGGTCTGGTCACTCTTCCTACGCCGATCCCTCCGTCCAGAGTAATCTGTGGTGCATCCCTGCGGGAAACGTTTGCATATACATAGATTCCCGTCGTTACATCCGGATCATCACCGCCATCCTTCTGCACGGCACAGCGCACCCTTCCCTCATCCATGGAAATCTCCTCGATCAGCAGATGCAGTAAAATTCCTTTTGGTGTCTGTAAAGCCACCTCTTCTACTTTTTCTCCGGTCAGCAGCATCCGCGTTGCAGCCTGCGCCGCAGCTGCCGCACAGGAACCGGTTGTATAACCGTAACGAAGTTTTCTGTTTTTTTCATCTACCGCATAATACCCTTCCAGACCGGTGTGGTGTGTTTTTTTATTCATATTATTTTTTCCAATCACAGTTTACTTATTGCTTTGTCTTGTTGCCTGCATACATGAACAAAGAATGTGTCTTGACACATTCTCGCGGAGCGTTTTTACTTTGCAGGAAAGCAGTTTCCTGTAAGTAAAAAACCGTTGTCAAAAAGACAACGGTTTTCCTGCTCATTTCTATTCTGTAATCCTTCGGTTGCCGCAAATGTTTACAGTCCTCACCATACAGAGAGTACTCCGACTTTAACGGTAACGGACTTGTACAGGAATTTCACCTGTTTTCCTGCAACTGTATGTGATAAATTTTTCACGACAATATTATAAACTCTTTCCTGTATGCTGTCAATGATGGATAGTATCAGGATTTTTTGATCCACGTGCTGTAGAACGTCGTATTTTTATAGGTAAATGCATATGTTTTTTCCGGATCCAGATTCGCATTCTCAAATGCTTTTGGTGTCATAAATCCCAGATATTCCAGCATAGTATGACCTTCCGGAACCTTCAGTTCTTCCAGTATACCTTTCACTTCATCGCTCAGCTCATCGGTCTTGTTATTATCGTAAGCATCACAGATTGCTCTGGCGTTCGCAACAGCTTTTTTTGCATTTTCCATCGCTGTACCGCCTTTGCCGCTCACGATGAGATTCAGACTTTTTGTCAGTGCTCCGTCTCTTGCCACTTCAAACTGTGTTGCCTGATAAATCATATTTTTCGCTTCTGATGGATATGGAGCCAAGCTGGTCTTATTGGTCCGCATACGGTTTAACATAACCATCGCGACACCTGTCATACCGGTAAGTCCCTGGTTTGCCGACTCTGCATAGACAGCTGCCGCAAGGAACTCGTCCTCTGTTACATCCACACCCACCTGAGGATCGGAAAGATATGTTTTCTTTTCCACATTGTATTTTCTTCCATTCGCATCAGTCACCTGAAGATAACGGTTTTCCCGGTTCGTGCATAGTCCGTTGGCATCGAATGTATAAACATAACTTCCGAGGCTGTAATCTTTACCGGCTATCATTCTGCCGTATTTATCAATGTAATAACCACCGATCCCGGCTGTTCCCACCCAGTAATTATAGGCTTTCTCACCTACTTTTTCTGCACTGTTCTTTGCGGTCGGTTTCAGATAATACCAGGTGCTTCCCTGCTTCAGCCAGCCGGTTACCATATAACCGTCAGCACCGAAATAGTATTCTTTTCCGTCAATCGTTTTCCATGTGCTCTTTGCATAAGAACCATCTTCCTGCACATACAGCCAGCGGCCGTTATTCTGAACCCAGTAAGCCTGCGCCTTTGTTTTTGACTGATCCCATACACCATTGGCATCCACATAGCTGTTTCCGATCCAGGTGTCTGTCTCCATGGCTCCGCTTCCATTCATGTAATACCAGGTGCTTCCCAGCTGTAACCAGCCGGTTACCATAGCTCCATTACCCGGATTCAGATAGTACCAGTTGTTTCCAAGCTTCAGCCAGCCGGTTGCCATCCAGCCGGCTCCATCAAAATAATACCAGCTTCCGTTGATCATTTCCCAGTTATTTCTGGTATAGCTTCCGTCTGCATGACGATACCACCAGCGGCTTCCGCTCTGTACCCAGCCGGCCTGTGCTTTTACTTTCCCCGGGATCCAGGCTCCGCTTCCGTCTACATAATTGTTTCCGATCCAGGTATCGGTTACCATCGCTCCACTGGTGTTCATGTAATACCAGGTTCCACCGGTCTGGATCCAGCCCGTTGCCATCGCTCCGCTTCCCGTCAGATAATACCAGGTTCCGGACAGTTTTACCCAGCCGGTTACCATCCAGCCGGCTCCGTCAAAGTAGTACCAGGCTCCGTTGATCACTTCCCATCCATTGGTGGTATAGCTTCCGTCTGCATGACGGTACCACCAGCGTTTTCCATTCCGGATCCACTGATTGACATCCACTACAGCCCGTGGCTGTACCTGTACCTGAGGTTCTGCCTCTGAAACCGCCTGTTCACCGGTCTGTGTCGTCTGCGGTTCTGCCTGTTCACCGGTCTGTGCCGTCTGTGGTTCTGTCTGTTCTCTGCTCTTATCTGCAGCTGTTCTGTTTTCTGCTGCTTCGGTTTCGTCTGTCTGTACCTCTGCCGCACCCTCTGCTGCATATTCCTCTGCCTGTTCTTTGTTTTCTGTTTCGTTCTCCTGCCCGGCCACCTGGGATGCTTCCTGTGTCACTACCGGCTGCGGAACACTTGCCAGTGCCCCGGTCGGTGTCAGCATGGTAACTGTAAGGCATCCTGCCAGTAATCTGCTTACGTATTTTTTCTTCATATGTACTTCCTTCTATTGTACTTTCTTCTATTGTATTTTCTTCTATGTCTGAAGCATTGCACTCTTCTCGATATTACTGATACCAGGATCTTTTGCTCCAGACATGATACCGGTACAGCGTTTTCGAACTAACCGTAGCATTCTCTTGTCTGTGAATCCGATTGCACAGTTTAAAAAGCCGCAGCGTATCCTGCGTGAATGATGCAGTTATACAAGAAACAATGTACTGGTTTCTTTGCCACAGCTTTTATTATAACTTTGTTACAAATCTTTGTCAATTTCTTTGCATTTTCCTCAGCACTTTTTTCAGATAATTATACAGATCAACCCGCCCTTACTGTCATTGACAATCTTTTGCATCGTATCCTGCAGCTTCACCTGACTTTCTTCACTGATCTGAGCAATCTTGGTACGGATGCCGTCTTCTACCAGCTGTTCGATGGATTTTCCGAAAATATTGGTCTCCCACATACCATCATCGGTATTTTTTTCATTTTCTTTGATGAATGTGATCAGATCGTGCGCCTGTTCCTCGCTTCCTACAATCGGTGCAATCTCCGTCTCAATATTCGCTTTGATCATATGGATGGACGGACTGACCGACTTGATCTTAACACCGTATTTGTTTCCCTGACGAATCACAACCGGTTCTTCCAGTGTGATCTCATTTTTCTCGGGGATCACCACACCATAACCTGTTCCACGTACGGATTCGATGGCCTGCTGGACTTTTGTATATTCCTGTTTCATCTGCGCCAGCTCTTTCAGTGTATGGATCAGCTGATACTCGCTCTCTATCGTCACACCGGTCATCTCGCTCATCACCTGATAATAATAGGGGTCTTCGATCTGAATACGGACTTTTACCACGCCGTTGGAAAGGTTGATTTCTTCCAGTGTGACTGATTTGACATAGCTACTGTCCATCTCCAGATTTTCCTGCCGGATATCACGGATATATTCCATGGTTCCCATCTTCTCTTTCATCTGTTTCAACAGATCTTCTTTCAGATAATGGGTGACCGGAAGCAGTTCCACCCATTTTGGTATGTAATATTCGATCTGACGCACCGGGAATTCATAAAGAATCTTTTCCAGGATCCGGAGCACATCTTCTTTTCGAAGCTGTTCACAGTTTACCCCGAGTACCGCTGCCTGATATTTTTCTTCCAGTTCTCTTACCAGCTTCTGTGCCTCTTCCCCGTACGGCTTTTTCGAATTCACAAGAATCAAAAATGGTTTCCCCTGTTTTTTGAGTTCCTGTACTGTCTTTTCTTCTCCATCCACAAAATTTTTACGCGGAATATCACCGAAGGAACCGTCGCAGGTTACTACGAGACCGATGGTAGAATGTTCCTGGATCACTTTTCTGGTTCCAATCTCTGCCGCCTGATGAAACGGAATCTCCTGTTCATACCAGGGGGTTTTTACCATTCGTTCTTTTTCCTGCTCCATATCCCCTGTAGCTTCAGGCACCATAAATCCCACGCAGTCGATCAGTCGGATCTTCACCGGAATCTCTTCTCCCAGATTTACATTCACCGCTTCCCTGGGAATAAATTTGGGTTCCACTGTTGTAATTGTTTTTCCTGAACCGGAAACCGGCAGCTGATCCCGCACCTCCGCAGCATCCTGTTCTTCCATTCCCGGAAGTGCCAGAAGTTCCATGAACCGCCGGATAAATGTGGATTTGCCCGTCCGGACCGGTCCTACCACCCCCAGAAGGAATTGGCCCTTCGTACGGGCTTGTATATCTTTGTAGACAGCAAATGGCTCCATATAGAAAAATCCTCCTCACTATACTACTACTCAGTATATGTGAGAAGAATTTTCTCTAATACCAGATTTTTTATTTTTCACAGGGGGATGGATCCTCTTGTGCCATATTTCTCCGCAGCTGTTCCAGATACTGTTTTTCTTTTTTACTCAGTACTGCATCTTCAAGAAGTTCCGGACGGTTCTGAAGGGTTCGCAGGATAGACTGCTCTCTCCTCCACTTTTCAATATTCGCATGATGACCGGAAAGCAGCACATCCGGTACTTTTTTCCCCATCCATTCTGCCGGACGGCTGTACTGCGGATATTCCAGAAGATTGTCATGGAAGGAATCAAATTCCGCGGATTCTTCATTGTTCAACACTCCCGGCACAAAACGGGAAATTGCATCCATCATTACCAGTGCCGGAAGTTCCCCGCCTGTCAGTACATAATCACCGATGGACACATAATCTGTTACCACTTCTTCCAGCACACGCTCATCGATACCTTCATAGTGCCCACACAAGAATACAAGATCCTGTTCTCTGGCAAAATCTTCCACCATCGACTGCTGAAATACTTTTCCCTGCGGTGTCAGATAGATCACACGTGGTTTGTATCCGATGGATTCGGTCACCTGTTTCCATGCTCCGTAGACAGGTTCTGCCTGCATCACCATGCCGGCTCCTCCGCCATATGGATAGTCGTCCACTTTCATATGTTTATTGGTTGAAAAATCCCGGATGTTCGTTGCAGTCAGCCGGATCAGTCCCTGCTCCATAGCCCGTCCCATAATACTGGTTCCCATACCCTGTTCGATCATCTCGGGAAACAATGTAAGTACATGATAATGCATACTCTTTCCTTCCTGTAATCATACAGCCGTTTGCACAGCTGCTTTTTATCAACATGGATACCTGTCTGAATCTGTCCCGTCAAAAAGCGGTCAGATCAGACCATCCAACAGATGAATTTTCATTTTTCCTGCTTCCACATCCACATCAAGGATGCAGTCTTTGATTGCCGGGATCAGAACCTCTCCATGTTCTTCTGTCCGGATACAATACACATCATTTGCCCCTGTCTGCATCACATCTGTCAGAACACCAAATACTGTACCATCCTCAAGTTCTACCTGCATATCAATCAGATCTGCAATAAAATACTCATCTTTTTTTAATTTCACTGCATGTTCTCTGGTCACATACAGGCTCTTCCCTTTATACTTTTCAATGTCATTGATATTATCAATGCCCTTAAATTTCAGAATCACAAACTGTTTGAAAAATTTTACCCCTTCGATTTCCAGGTCTTTCTGTTCTCTTCCGGTATCCAGGATCACCTGTTTTAATTTTCTGAACCGATCTGGATCGTCTGTAGTAGGAAATACTTTTACTTCTCCCCGGATCCCGTGAGTGCTGGAGATTACTCCAACCTGCAGCAATTGTTCCATATCTCTACTCCTCTTTGTTTCCTGTTTCCAACGATATATGTTACCCGCGGAAATGAATGAAAAAGGATATAGCCATTGGCTATATCCTCATATTTTCAGCTATTGCAGAATTTCAACTACAACCTTCTTATCACATTTAGAGGAAGCAGCTTTTACCACAGTTCGGATTGCCTTTGCGATGCGTCCCTGACGGCCAATCACCTTGCCCATATCGGAAGGTGCCACCTTCAATTCTACTAAAATCGCATTGCTCTCTTCAGTCTGGGTTACTACCACTTCTTCCGGATGGTCTACGAGGGATTTTGCAATTACTTCTACTAAATCTTTCATCACGCACCTCCACGCATTTGTCAAAGCATTTCCATCTCAGAGAAATGCATCAGGCAAAAACGATATTACTGTTCAGAGCAAATCATGAACAGCAACAACATAATTCAGCAGCTCCTGGCGGTTCTGCATTATTTTTCGATACCGGCTAATTTGAAGATTTTGCTTACAACTTCTGTAGGCTGAGCACCGTTTGCCAGCCATTTTTTAGCTGCTTCTTCGTCTACTTTGTATACGCTCGGATCACAGGTAGGATCGTATGTTCCGATCTCTTCGATGAATCTTCCGTCTCTTGGGGATCTGGAATCTGCAACGATGATTCTATAGAAAGGTGCTTTTTTCTGACCCATTCTTCTCAGTCTGATTTTTACTGCCATTTTAATTTCCTCCTTAAGGTTATCCTTGTTTATTATAGTTTTATTTGTTTATTTAAAAGGGAAGCTTAAAGCCGCCTCTTTTACCGCTTTTACCACCCAGCATGCTAGGCATCTGTTTCATCATCTTTCTGGTCTGATCAAACTGTTTGACCA
>OLSL01003227.1_pt1 | contig 11852 bp, 9 predicted proteins | sample 1672511 | NCBI WGS metagenome assembly OLSL01 (sample SAMEA3136694, study PRJEB25190) | human gut metagenome | biome: human gut; feature: human-associated habitat; material: faeces | place: Austria | collected 2013
CACCGGGGAAAAATTCTCCGCGCCGATATGCAGCTTTTTCAGGTGCGGAATCCACCCTTTGACCTTTTGAATGCGGTTCACGCACACGCCGTCGTTCGGCATGGGCGCACCGGTAAAGCCCAAGGGATAGATCTGGTAAAACACCGTTTCATCTGCCCACATTGTTATATCCGTTCCTTTCAAAAGAGTTATGCCGATTGCAACTTAAAACGTATACATGCCGTCTGCCGTCTGGCGGATATCCGCGTTATAGAACGCCGTCATGGCTTTAACCATGTACGCGGTGTCCTTTTCGCCCGCCGTTTCCACGCAGGAGTGCATCGCGAGCTGCGGGATGCCGATATCGACCGTGTTGAGCGACAGATGACCGTTTGAGATATTGCCAAGCGTAGAGCCGCCCGCCATATCGGAGCGGTTGTGGAAGATCATCACCGGCACTTCGGCCTTACGGCAGATCTCGCCGAACACGGCGGCAGAAACGGAATCCGTCGTATACTTCTGGTTTGCACTGTACTTGATGACGATGCCGCCGTTTAAGTAGCAGCGGTTCGTCTGGTCACACTTTTCCGTGTAGTTCGGGTGCACGGCATGGGCATTATCAGCGGAAAGCATGAAGCTATCCGACATTTTGCGCAGCCACTCCGCTTCGGGGATATTGAGCGCGGCAGCGATGCGACGCACGGTATCCGTGAGGAACGTGGAATCTGCGCCCTGCTTTGTCAGCGAGCCGACTTCTTCGTTATCGAACACGGCGCTGATGAGCAGCTTTTCTTTGTTTTCCGCGTTCAAAAACGCTTCCATTGCGGAGAACGCGCACTGGAGGTCGTCGAGGCGCGGGGATGCAATAAATTCGTTCTCCATGCCGAATACAACGCCGTGCTGGCGCGGATAGAGGAACATATCGCTCGAGATGACGTCTTCCTTTTTAACGCCTGCCTCTTCCGCGATGAGCGCGTTATAATCGGCGTTTTCGCCGCCGAGCAAGGGCAGCAGATCGACCTGCGGGTTTAACTTGTGGTCTGCCATGCCGCGCGTCATGTGAATGGCAAGGCTCGGGATGATGCACAGGTCGCGGTCAATGTTCAAAAGCACGCTCTTTACGCCGCTTTCGGTACGCACCACGGCGCGGCCGGCAAGCGACAGCGGACGATCAAACCACGTGGAAAGGATCATGCCGCCGTAGCCTTCGGTGTTGAGCTTTTTGTAGTGACCCTCTACGGTGATCTCCGCGCCGCTCTTTACGCGGAACGTCGGGGAATCGCTGTGCGCGGAGACAATCTGCATGCCGTTATAGTTTTCCGGCACGGAGAACACCAAAACAGAAGAGCCGTTGCGCGTCGTAAAGTAGCGCTTGCCCTTTTCGAGCATCCAGGTTTCGTTTTCAAGCAGGCGAATGCAGCCCGCATCTTCCAGCATTACACATATATTTTTCACCGCATGAAAACACGACGGAGAAGCGTCGATAAACTTCAGCAGCTTTTCGGTGGTTTCAGAAGTCTTTAACATTTCGGTCATTCCTTTCCTTGTTTCTATTCATCATAGCACAAAATGACAAATATGGGTAGAGCAAATTTCAGAAAAAAAGACCGCCGCACCGAAACAGTACGACAGTCTTAAAAAATTAATTCATTTGCACGCATTTCCGATGGCTTCGTTCACGCGCTCGCGCAGATCAGGCAGATAGGACGATGTGCGCGGATAGTTTGCAAACGTCATGCTTTCGCCGTCTCCGAGCAGTTTTAAGACGCTTTCGCGCCCGAGCTTTTCTTCGGCGAGCGACAACGCGCGCATATCATAAAGCGCCATGGCGAAAACCTTTTGCCGCAGCGACGGCAGCGGGCCGTTTTCGCCGGGATAGACGGAAAATCCGTCGCCGCCCGGGAACGCGCCGCCTGCGTCCGTCACCTTGAACGGATCGATAACCGCTTTGGAGAGCTGCGAGTTCCAGAAGTTATAGCCCCAGTGCAGGAAGCCCGTGATGTGATACTTCCACATCTGCACGCCCAAAATGCGACTGCGGTTTGAGGGCATCGCGAGGAAACGGTTGCCCACGTCCACGCACTGGCTGCAGCAGGTGTACGCCCACAGATCCGGCACATCGTTTTCGATAAACGGCGTGATATGATTCGTTGCGACGACGGGGTGCTTGACGAGCCCCTCCGTGTAGTAATCATACGACGAGAGCGCATCGCGCAGAATGCAGCCGGGCAAATACGGCTCCACAACGGCTTTCGCCTTTAAGTAGTCCGCCTTGTGCTCCTCGCTCGGCTCGTCCGAAATGTGGAACATAAGGTCACTTTTTTCAACGCCTACTTCTTCAAAGAATGTAAGCAGCTGCGGCAGCAGCGCATGCAATAATGCCGCGTATTCCGGGTCGGTTGCCGCAGTATGCCAACCGAATTTCAGCTTGCGTTCACCGTTTTCGGTGACGTAGATATTCGGCGCACATTTTGCACCCCACTGTGTGAAGAAGTGGGAAATCTCAAACTTAGAAATGCCGCAGTCCTTTGCGGTTTCCACCCAGCGGGCAAGCCTTGCGAAATCAAAATGATAACCCGCGTCGTTCTTTGTAATCTCCACAAGCTGCGTGCACGGGCGTTCTTTGCCGATCTCGGTATCGAGCGCGGGAGTGAACACCGGCGTCAGGATCATGTTCATGCCGTGTTCCGCCGCCATACGCATATACTTGTCTAACAATGCCCAGTGCTCTTTTGAGTAAATCTCCACGCCGTAGCGCGCCGCGATGCAGTCGCCATGGAACCACTGCGTGAACGTGAGCTTCTGCTCCGGCAAAGTGACCGGCACGACCGTCAAACGGAAAATTTCGCTTTTGCCGTTTGCGCTGATCTCCACGGGGTAATCGCCGCCCGCGGCATCGTCGTTCACTTTGAGGCTCACCCACAGCACCTCGCGGCCGTTGACGTTCACCGCGCCGTCCGTGACGGGATACAGCACATCCGGGAACGTGCTCGGCTCTGTTGTGATGTAGTCATCATCGAACCTGTCCGGGTACGCGGAAAGCGTGCACGGCACATAGCCCTCGCGGTACACCGCCACTTTAACGGGTGCATCGGTGCGCACCTCAATGTAGTGCTCGCCCTCGCCCGTGACGATGGCCTGAAACGCGGTCTCTTCTCCGCGCAGAGCGCTCGCCTTCGGGTACGGCGCAAAGGTCTTTTCTTCCTGCGCCATGACTTTTTCCATCGGTGAAAGAAGCTGGATCGTTGTCTGCATGGATTTTTCCTCCCCTAAGTTGACCGTGTCAAACTGTGTAAAATCCGGTATATAACGTTCGCCGGCGGCGCTGCGCTTTTGGCAGAAGCCGGGCAAACCCAGTTCCAACATATAATTTTGTACCTTGCGGCTCTCCCGCAGGGTGATGCGGCGGTTGATGTCCGCAAATTCCGGCTCGTGCAAAACACGTCCCATCGGCGTATACTGGCTCATCAGGCTCACGGGCACGCCCGGGAAATGCTGTTTGATGAGCTCCAGCGCCTGCATGGAATTGCGCGTGTGGCCGGGCAAAATGAGTTGCCGAATGATGATGCCCGTTTGCAGCATGCCGTTTTCGTCGTACACATTTTCGCCCGTCTGTCGCACCATCTCATGAATGGCAGCAAGCGCCGTTTCACAGTAGTGCGGCGCATTGGAAAGCCGCACGGCGAGATCGTCGTCCGCATATTTGAAATCCGGCAGGTAAATGTCGACGAGCCCCTCTAACATGCGCAGTGTCTCGACCGATTCATACCCGCCGCAGTTGTAGACAACGGGCACGCGCGGCTTATAGATGCGCAGCGCTTCGGCAATTTGCGATGCAAAGTGTGTCGGCGTAACAAGGTTGATGTTGTGCGCACCCATAGTTTCGAGTTTTTTTATCGTCTCGATAAATTCTTCAACCGTAAAATCCTTGCCGTGTAGGCTTTCACCGGAAATCTCGCTGTTCTGGCAAAACGCGCAGCGCAGCGAGCAGCCGGTAAAAAAGATCGTGCCACTGCCGCGCGTACCGCTGATGGGCGGCTCCTCCCAGTAATGGAGCTTCGCGCGCGCAATGTGCATTTTGCCGCCGCTTTGGCAGTAGCCGCGCATTATTTCACGGTCAACACCGCATTTTCGCGGGCACAGTGTGCAAACGCTCATGCGTTTTGTTCCCTGAGCATCAGGAACCCGGCGTTAGAGCCGCGCTTGCCGCGCGTCACGCGGTGTGAAAACAACAGGTCGCTGTTGCACATGGTGCACACGCCGCCCGTTGTGATGTGCTCGGGCAGCACGCCTGCGCCTAATAAGAACGCACGGTTGCACGCCCAAAGATCAACGTGGAATTTGCCGTTGCCGTCGTCCGTGACGAATTTGTCGCTGTCGGGCAGCGCGAGGAATTCCTCCGCACACGGGGCGTCCACCTCAAAGCACTCCTTTGCAATGGACGGGCCGATGGCCGCGAGCAAATCCTCGGGGCGGGTATCGAATTCCTCCTGCATTTTCACTCCGGTATCTTTTGCCATGCCGTTCACCGTGCCGCGCCAACCGGCGTGCGAAAGCCCAATGGCGTGATGAATGGGGTCGTAGAAGTAAAGCGGCACACAGTCCGCCGCGTAAATGAGGAGCGGCAGATTCGGCTCATCCGTCACAAGACCGTCCACGCTTTCCATGTCCTTCGGCTTCCAAATACCCGTGCCGGCGTTTTTCATCGTGACACGGCGCACGTTCGTGTGGTGATCCTGCGCGCCCGCCGTTATATTCTCTACAGGGATATTCGCCGCTTGAGCGATGAGACGGAAATTTTCTTTTACATTTTCATCGCTGTCGCCGCGGTTGAAGCCGAGGTTCATAGCGGCAAACTCTTCTTCACTCACGCCGCCGATGCGCGTGGAGAAGCAGTGCGTAAGGTACGGAATATTCTCCCACGCCTTAAACGTCAGCAGTCCCACACCGTTTTCCTTGATTGTCAGACGCATATCGGCGATGTCTGTGTTTTCGGCGCGGCGCGGCTTTTCGATTTTCGGCAGCGGAATGGATTTGCGGCTCACGATAATACCCTCATACTTCTGCTTCACGCGCAGCTGACCGCAGAATTCGTAGCCGCACTTTTCGCACTTAAATGTGCTGCGCAGACTCTTGTTTTTCACAGTCCATTTGCCGCGGCGCTTTGCTTCGCCGCCGCATTTTTCGCACGTGAAATGCAGATGCTCCTTTTCGATCAACGGGCTGTTCACGTCACAGATATACGTCGTTTTAAACGTGATGCGTCTGTAAAACTCCGGGTCCTTGCAGTCCTGAATGAACGGACGGAACGTATCCTTTGTGTAAATGCGCTCCAGCACCATGGCGGACAGCACGCTGTCGTCGAGCGCGCGGTGGTGGTCAAGCGCACCGTCATCAATGGAAAGCAGTTCTGCCGCTTTGGAAAGCCCAAGCTGCTCCTTGCCGTCCTCGCCAAGGCGCTTTTCCACGTACTGCTGTCAATCGACATAGCGCTGCAAAAACGGAACGGTCTCCCCGCCGCCGAAATAGCGGCAGTTTTCAATCAGCGCCAGAATGTCCGACGTGCCCCACGTGGCAATCACGCAGTCGCCCGCCCATTTTTTGAAGCGGCTCATCACCTGCATGTACGGGCGTGCGTCCAAAAGATTCGCATCCGTAATGTTGGTGAGGTCCGAGATAATCGCGCTGATCTTTTTTGTCACCTGCGGTTTGACAAAGCAGGAAAACCGGTCTGTGATATTCAGTTGTGCATCGAGCTTGACAGCGCCGAACTCGATAATCTCATTGATAAAGCCGTGGAGACGGCGGCTGTACGCACCGTTCCACTCCAGATCCAAAATAACGATATTCATTGGCTCTCCGTGTGTCTTTTCCGTTGGTCAGGTTTATAAATTACTTCTTTTTCGCAGCCTGCTTCATGCGCAGCTCTTTGCTCAGCACCATTTTGCGCATGCGGATGCTCTTCGGCGTGATCTCCACAAGCTCGTCGTCCGCGATGAACTCGAGGGACTGCTCCAGAGAGAGCACGGTGTGCGGGGTCAGTTTCAGTGCGTCGTCGGAGCCGGAAGCACGGGTGTTTGTCGCGTGCTTCTTCTTGCAGACGTTGATGACAATGTCGTCGCCCTTCGGGTTGCTGCCGACAATCATGCCCTCGTAAACCGGTACGCCCGGCCCGATAAACAGGCGGCCTCTGTCCTGTGCGTAGAACAGGCCGTAAGCCGTGGACTCGCCGGTCTCGTGTACAACGAGAGAACCGGTGCTGCGCTGCTGAATGTCTCCCTTATACGGCTCGTAGCAATCGAACACGTGGTTCATGATGCCGTTGCCGTTCGTGTCCGTAAGGAACTCGGAGCGGTAGCCCATGATGCCGCGGGACGGGATCTTGAATTCAAGGTGTGTGGTGCCGCTGTCGCGGGTACCCATGTTGAGCAGCTCTGCCTTTCTGGTGCCGAGCTTTTCCATGACCGCGCCGACGTAGTTATCCGGAACTTCGATCATCAAAAGTTCCATCGGCTCCAGCTTCTTGCCGTTTTCTTCCTTGAAAATAACGCTCGGGCGGGAGACCTGGAATTCGTAGTTCTGGCGACGCATCTGCTCGATAAGAATGGAGAGGTGCAGCTCGCCGCGGCCGGATACCTTAAACGTATCGGCGGAATCCGTCTCTTCCACGCGCATAGCAACGTTCGTTTCGACCTCCTTAAACAGGCGGTCGCGCAGGTTGCGGGAGGTGACATATTTGCCCTCGCGGCCCGCAAACGGGGAATTGTTGACCATGAACATCATAGAAACGGTCGGCTCGTCGATCTTGACGAACGGCAGCGGCTCCACGTGCTCCGGGTCGCAGGCGGTCTCACCGATGTTGAGGTCTGCCATGCCGGAAACGGCCACGATGTCGCCAAGCTCTGCACTCTCTGCGTCCACGCGCTTGAGGCCCTCAAACTGGTAGAGCTTCGTAATGCGCGCGTTGCGCTTTTCGTCGCTTGTGCTGTTGCAGATGGTAACGGTCTGGCCGACCTTTACGGAGCCGCGCTCCACACGGCCGATACCGATACGGCCGACGTACTCATCATAGTCAATGTTGGAGAACAGCACCTGCGTCGGGCCGTCAAGGTCACCCTCCGGCGCCGGAACATCGTTTATAATGGCTTCAAACAGCGGCTTCATGTCCGTGCCCTTTTCGTCCGGCTGGTTCATGGCGTAGCCGTCACGTGCGGAAGCGTAGACCACCGGGAAATCGAGCTGGTCTTCGTCTGCACCGAGCTCAATGAAGAGGTCAAGCACTTCGTCCACGACTTCAAGCGGACGTGCGCCCGGACGGTCGACCTTATTGACGACAACGACCGGCTTTTTGCCAAGACCAAGCGCCTTCTTTAAAACGAAGCGCGTCTGCGGCATACATCCCTCAAACGCATCGACAAGCAGCAGAACGCCGTCTACCATCATCAGAATACGTTCCACCTCACCGCCGAAATCGGCATGGCCCGGGGTATCGACAATATTGATTTTGATGCCATTGTACATGACAGCTGTATTTTTGGAGAGGATCGTAATGCCGCGCTCACGCTCCAAATCACCGGAGTCCATGACGCGCTCGGTTACGGCTTCGTTGCTGCGGAAAACGCCGCTCTGGCGCAGAAGCTGGTCCACAAGGGTGGTCTTGCCGTGGTCAACGTGTGCAATAATGGCTACGTTGCGCAAATTTTCTCTTTTTCCCATCTTTATCAATCCCTTTCTTTATCGTTCTTAACTTCAAACTGCTTCAAAAAATTCAAAACCGGCCGCGCCGTTTTGCATGCGCGGGATACGGCAAAAAACGGATTAAAAACTCGGTTTGCTCGCTAACCGAAATATTATACCACTTTTCGCGCGTTTTGTGAATATGTTCCGCCTTGGCGAAACCGCTGAAATATTGGGTTTTTGCGTTTTTTCTTTTGTCCTGCTTTCCTTGACGGCGGGCTTCGTTCGTGCTATTCTTGTATTGATTTTGAAACAGAGGAGTGCAAAACCTTGAAGAGGATCTTGAATTTCGGCTCACTCAATACAGACTATGTTTATAAGGTCGACCACATTTTGCAGGGCGGTGAGACCATTCAAAGCGAAAGCCGCACCGTGTTCCCGGGCGGCAAGGGGTTAAACCAGTCCATTGCGCTTGTGCGGGCGGGGCTTTCCGTCTGCCATGCGGGGCTCATCGGCACGGATGGCGAGCACCTGCGCGATTTATTGAACCAAAACGGCGTGGATACCTCCCTCATCGAAACGCGCGATATGCCGGGCGGGCACACCGTCATTCAGGTCAGCCGAGAGGCACAGAACGCCATTCTGCTTTTTGGCGGCTCCAACGGGGCTGTGGATGAAGCATATGCCGACCGCGTGCTTGCACAATTCGACGCAGGCGACATTCTTCTGCTGCAAAACGAGATCAGCGCGCTGCCGTATATTCTTGAAAAAGCCCATGCGCGCGGCATGGAGATCTGGCTCAATCCGTCCCCGATGAACGAAAACGTTTTAAAGTGCAATCTGTCGCTCGTTTCCGTATTCGTTTTGAACGAAGTGGAGGGCGAACAGCTGACCGGCACAAAAATTCCCACCGCTATTTTGGATAAGCTCCTTCAAAAATACCCGCACGCCGCCGCAGTCTTAACGCTCGGCAGTAAAGGCGCGTGGTACGCCAAAGAAGATAAGCGCGCGTTTGCCCCGGCGGAGCTTGTCCGTGCGGTCGATACCACCGCGGCCGGCGATACGTTCACGGGCTATTTCATGCGCGGTATGCTGGATGGGCTTTCGCCGAAAAAATCGCTGATCCTCGCGGCAAAAGCCGCTGCCATTGCGGTCTCGCGCCCCGGTGCCGCACCGTCTATTCCCCTATATGCAGAAGTTACAAGCGAAAGGAACTGAAAATATGAGTGATTTCAGAGTTGCAGTACGCAGAACGAACGAGTGGGACGGCCCGTCCATGCTCAAAATTTACACACCCTACGTCGAAAAGACGCACTACACGCCTGACACCGAAGTGCCGACGCTCGCCGAGTACGTGCAGCGCATCGACACCTATACATACGGCCGTATGTGGATTCTGACGGAGATCAACAACCAGACGGCGGGATTCTGCTTTTTGACCGACCGCGATATTCCGAAGGACGACCTGTTCTCCGCCGACGCACAGCTGTACGTCTCCGAAAAATGTCTGCACAGCGGCGTGGGCACGTCTTTATACAGCCTGATGCTGGACATCATGCACCATGCAAATTACCGCCGCGTTACAGCGCACATCAATCTGCCGAACGATGCCGCCGAGGCATTCCACAAAAAGATGGGTTTTCACGAGGTCTCCGAAACGGACGGTGTTCTTTTAATGGAGCGCGCCATTGAGCCGGAAGACCCGAACGCAAAGCGCTTCACGAAAGCCTACCTCATCTTAGCGCAGGACTACGAGGCCGCGCGTGAGCACGCCGCCACATTTGTTAAAGAAGGTACGGTGGTATAATGGGCCCCTACGAATACGAAGTGGCGAGCATCGACGGCGACTACGCCGTTTTGCGCCGAACGGACAATGACACGCACGATGAAATTCTGGTTGCTCGCGCGCTTTTGCCGGAGGAGATTGACATCGGCACCGCGCTGCACTACGAAATGTTCACCTATTCCATCGTTTAGCATTTAATTATTGGCAAAAATAACCAAATATTTTTCCCGTTGATTTGGGTAAACCGTTCATTGAACTCGCGTTGCTTTCTTGGTACAATGATACTTGTAAACTAACACGCAGCGAAGAGGTTCTACAAACGCGGTTTACCCTTATTTTCTACGGAACGGTTTACCTTAATCTTATTTTTTAAGGAGTTGTTGTATCATGTCCAGACCGTCCGGTGCCATCGACATGACGCAGGGCAAACCGATCAACCTGATGCTTCGTTTTGCGCTGCCCATGATGATCGGCAGTATTTTCCAGTCGCTTTATTCCATGGTGGACTCCGCCGTGCTCGGCCGCTTCGTCGGCTCGCACGCGCTGGCCGCCATCGGTGCCACCACGTCCACAACGGGCCTCATCCTGCTGCTTGCAACCGGCGTGACGAGTGCCATTTCCATCGTGCTTTCGCAATACGTCGGCGCAAACGACACCGACCGCGTGCGCAAGGGCATCGTTGCCTCCGGGTGGATCACCCTTTTGCTCGGCGTTGTTCTGGGTCTCATCAGCGTTTTCGCCGCGCGGCCGCTCATGCAGCTTTTAAAAACGCCGGAAGACGTCATCGACATGTCCGTTTTATACATTCAGATTGTCTGCGGCTGCGGCATCGCACAGTTTGCGTATAACGCCGCGGCATCTATCCTGCGCGCACTCGGCGACAGCAAAACACCGCTGTATTTCCTCATTCTGTGCTCCATTTTGAATGTTATCCTCGACCTCATCAGCGTCATCGGTCTCAACATGGGCGTTGCGGGTGTCGCCGTTGCAACAGTCGGCTCGCAGGCCATCTCCGCCGCCATCTGCATCCTCGTCATGTTCCGCAAATACCCCGATCTGATGCCGAAGCGCCATACCCTGCGCCCGGATATGCCCGTCAGCCTTAAAATATTCGGCATGGGTGCGCAAATGGCTCTGCAAAGCCTGTTTCTTTCCGTCGGCATGATGGTCATTACGCGCGTCATCAACGGCTACGGCTCCAACGTTGTTGCGGCGTTCACCGTCGGCAGCAACGTACAGAACCTCGCCGTGATGCTGTTCAGCAATTTCTCGTTCGGCTTTTCCGTCTATGTCGGGCAGAACTTCGGCGCGAAAAACGCAGAGCGCATCAAGCTTGGCGTGCGGCAAATCTTCCTTCTTGTCGGCGGTCTGAGCATTTTTGCAGGTGCGCTGACACTCATTTTTTCTGAGCCGCTCGTCTCGCTGTACGTCAAGCCGAACGAGACCGAAGTTATCCAATATTCGCTCGAATTCATCCGCATTCAGGCGTGGTTCTTCCCGTTCCTCGGATGGATCTGGCTTTATAACAGCACCGTCAAGGGCATGGGCAAAATCAACATTTCCATGGTCTCCTCCGTTGTGGAGCTGTGCAGCAAGATCGGTCTCTCGTTGCTTCTGCCCATCTGGATCGGCACCACAGGAATTTGGTTTGCCGCGCCGATCGGCTACATTCTGGGCATCATCCCGCTGCTCATCTACTATTACAGCGGCCGCTGGAAAAAGCTGCTCACTGTCCCCGCCGCAGAACCCGCAAAGGCGTAAAATACAACAAAACGGCAAAAGTCCGAAGCACCTAAACCGTGTTTCGGACTTTTTATTCTATCTTAAAATTTCACCCCAGCATCACGTCCAAAAGCATCATTAGCGCAAAGCCCGTCACAATGCCCATTGTCGCCGCATACGGCTGCGCTTTCTGGTTGCGCTGACACTCGGGGATGAGCTCGTGCACCGCGACTAAGATCATCGCGCCCGCCGCAAAGGACAGCGCAAACGGCAAAACGGCTTCAATGTACACGGCAAGCAAAGCGCCCAAAACGCCCGCAATTGGCTCCACAAAGCCGGAAGCCTGCCCGATGAAAAAGCTCTTTCTTCTGGAGCACCCCTCACGGCGCAAAGGCAACGAGACCGCCGCGCCTTCGGGGAAATTCTGCAAACCGATGCCCACGGCCACCGTCACGGCACCCATCAGCGCTTCCGGCGTATAGCCGCCGTTTTTCAGCGCACCGAACGCCACGCCCACAGCGAGCCCCTCCGGAATGTTGTGCAGCGTGATGGAAAGTACCAACAAAATGATGCGGTTCAGCCGTGCGTTTTTCTCGCCCTGCGCCAAAGCGGAGCGCCGCTGCGCGTAGGTCACGCATTTATCGGAGCCCCACATGAACAACGCACCGCAGAGAAACCCGAGTGTCGC
>OLSL01003228.1_pt1 | contig 11848 bp, 14 predicted proteins | sample 1672511 | NCBI WGS metagenome assembly OLSL01 (sample SAMEA3136694, study PRJEB25190) | human gut metagenome | biome: human gut; feature: human-associated habitat; material: faeces | place: Austria | collected 2013
CTTTGCGGTTTATTCGCGCGGCTTCTGCCGCGCAATTTCATAAAAACAGCTTTTTGATGTTTTTATGAAATTCAGCCATTGTTACAATGCGTATTTCCATTGGCGTATCACGATACGCCAATGGAGGGTGCAAGGACTTTGGGCAATTCTGCCCAAAATCCTTGCACATGAACAAAGCCAATGAGCCTTGAAACGCATGAATTTCAAGGCTTGTGGCTTTGTTCAGTACGCATTATAATAGTTTGTATACAGATTATCTAGGAGGATACCACCATGAAAGAGATTTCTTACACCGCGAATGCCGGTCAGACCTATATGCCCTTTCAGGATAACATTCAGGTAAAGCCCCTGCCCTTTACCCCCTTGTCCCGCCCCGAGCCCGCAATTCCTGAGCTGGAGCTGAGTCCCATGGCGCTGGAGAAGAAGTGGATCATCAAGGAGCAGTGTCAGCATTTTCTCCCGGGCGTTACCCCCGAAATGCTGGACTGGTTCTGGGCCAACATGGAGAAAGGCTATTATCTCTGGGCGCCAGGCTCCCATAAGCGCTTCAACTGGGTGAAAGCCCCCTGGCAGTACGGCTTTCTGAATTCTGCCCACATGATTTCCGAGACCATGGGCGAAAACCGTCCGGTATTCGGCGGCAGCGGCGTTCAGATCAATCGGCTGGGCCTTGACTATTTTCCCTTCACCACGGCGCTGGAGCATGTAATCGTGGAGGGCGTGTTCAACGATCTTGGTGAGTTCGTGGACATGACCGTCCATATGTGGGATGCCTGCCCCGGCGGCTCCCGTCATATCACCGCCTCCGTTGCCAGCACCACCACCCACGAACCTCCGCATTTTATTAAGGAGATGCTGGCGGAGAATCCTCAGGCTTTGGAGCAGAATGCCGCTCCCTCGGATCATTCCGAATATGAAGCCAGCCGCTGGCCCCAGTTCCTGCCCCAGCTCTATCAGCTCTGGCTGGGCCATCCCGACCCCTCTCAGAATGTCCCCTGCAATCTGGAGGTGGTGAAAACCGGCGAATATACCTGGGCGTATACCCACGAAAACGGGCCGATTACATTGAAGTAATTCCCCTGCCGCAGATCATGCATCCCATGGTCTGCGGCTTTTTGTCCGAACAATGCCAGCGGAAGTTTGGTTTTTGTCGGCAGCGGCTTTCCCGGTGCAGCGTTATAGTTCAGCAGCAAAGGGAAGGGGAGATAACCCCGCCGTTATTTGCCGAAAATGCTTGACGGGGCGACATGCAAGCAGGTAAACTATGGATAGTCCACGCTATTTCGGATGGGAGGTCGCATTATGGTTTCCTTTGACAAAAAGCCAGATGAATTCTGGTGTATGCTCTTCGTGCTTGGTCTCTACAGCGGATACATGCTCTTTCTCTTCCTAATATATCCCCCACGTCCGCTTCCCATCTGGCTGCTGATTTTCCATTTGCTTCTGCTGATTGTTCTGATCGTTTCGCTTTTCACGTCCTGGAAAACTTACGAAATCAGCGAGGAGGGCATCACCGTCATCTCCTTGGATCACTTCCGTAGAACCTGCCCCTGGTCGCAGTCCGCCCGCATCTTCACCTGCACATTAAAAGTAAAGGCATGCCGGTATCAAAAGTACTTCATTCTGGTGTTTCACAGTGAAGAAGATACGCTCCCGGAGCCCATGCTGCATGTCAGCTGGTATCTCCGCCACAGAAAACAGGCCGCCATTTATCCGTACAGTTATCAGGCTGAGCAGGATATTTTGAAGTCCTGCTCGACGGTTCCGGTCACGCAGCTGTACAGCAAATACGAAGATTTGTCCAATTAGGAGGAACCCCCATGCTTTTATGGATACTTGGTGCGCTTCTGTGCATCGGCTGCGATCTGTTTTTCGCCTTTCTTCTGCACATTTTGATGCGCTCGAACGTGCTGACGGCGGGCTATCCCCCAAAGCTCCAGAAAAAGAAACAGCGGCGCTTGCCAAACCAGCCGTTCTTCCACCGTCTCTGCCTTACAGGTTTGGTTTCCGGTGCAACAAAGCAGGTACATCGCGTTTATTATTTCGCAATTCTGAACGGGTTAGGGCTTATGACGGACACCGCCGGAATTGTGCTGGTTCTTGCGGGGCTATGGCTGCGTTCCTGGCGCATTATGGTGCTGATGGGCGGCGGCATTCCCCTTGGGGTGCTGGTTCTATTCACAATTCTCTGTCTTTTCCCGGTGGAATGCAAGCGAACCAGCAAAGAAGACATTTCGTCACTTGTAATCTTTTCCTTCGCCATGATCGTTTGCCCGCTGATCGGCTGGATTCTGCTCCGGCTCAAGGGATAGGAAGGAGCGCTTCATGGATAACGCGAATCTCCCCGCCTGGTACTGGCCCTGGGGCCTTCATGACGCCATCATCGACCAGGCGATCCGCTGCGACAGGCCGCAGTGGATTGACGGAACCTATTATCGCAACAGCCTGACCCTGTCGCTGGATTCACGCAATGCCCTATGGGACACCACGGTCTCAACCATCACCCTGCTGAACTACAAGGTGCTCTCCGATGATTTTGACCCCACCGGCTGTTGGTGGCTATCTGACACCCTGCGTCAGGTGAATTCGAAATACCTGCTGGAGATTCAGCTGGAGAATTATGAGAAGTGCAAGGCAGAAAACAAGACATATACCGTCCGCTTTACCCATTGCATTGTGGAGCGGCTTTAACTCCAAATCAGGAAGGAGACTTTACATGGATCCCATTTCCTACACATCCTCAACCGAATTTGACCGGGAGGATCACAGCTATGTACTTCTGCGCAAGCTGGGCCCCAAAACCGTGGAGCTCCAGGCCAATGCCGCAGGACTGCGTTCCCTTGCCCAGCAACTGCTGCAAATCGCAAACGGTGAGATCGACTTTGTGTTTTACGATACCGACTCCGGCGACTTGGAGGAAGGCTCCCTCTTCTTGCAGATCACAAAGGTGCAGGCGGAGGGGCGCAGAAACCCGTAATTATTTAGTGAAGAACGGTATTGTTGAAAGAAGAACACTGTGGAGGAAAATGAAACGATGGATCTTCTAACGGATAAAATCGCTGACACCAGAGCGCGCACCACCTTACTCTCCCAAGGAACCGTGTTTTGGTATCGGGATCGCAGCAAAGTATACGGCGGCATCGTGCTGGATCATCAGCCCTCCGGGTACTTTTTGATTTCTATTTCTGAGGAATGCGATGAGGTTCCGCAAGCCGCTGCGGATGTCCTGCGGCAGAATTTCTATACCGCCGCATGGTTTTCCGAGTTTGATCTGCTCCCGAACCTCCGAATCCATGCGGTGGGGCACATGGAAATGGACGAAGATTTTAACGGACGTGCAGGGTTTTACTGCACTCCGGAAGACCTGATCGTCAAAAACTGTGGACAACGCGACACTTGGCTTCACACTTTTCGCGCATATGCTATCCCCGACACAAAAATGCAGTCGGTTCTGCATCCCCGGCAGCTGAGTAAAATACAGGGAATTTGACGGTTTCGATCATGGGAAAGAAGGTGAACCATATATATTTATCAAGTTTCAATCTTAGTAGATGGTGCCGAAAATCTCCCCTTTGAGGCCGATTTAGAGGTTCTCTAGTGCAGAACATAAGGAGGATTTAACGATATGATCGGTAGTCAAATGGATTATGAGCAAATTGTTGCACAAGCCGTCTCTGGACAAATTACGATGAATGCATTTCTGGACAAGCTGCAAGCTGATTCTGGATTACAACAATATGTGCGCGCGCTAATTCCAGCCAGCGTACAGGCTTCACCGAATCATCCGGCTTGGGAGCGTTGTTATGAAGCCCATAAAGCACTTAATTTTGACGTAATCAGGGTCTTAGACTATGTCGATGGATTTCAGCGTTCTTTTGGTGGAAACTTAAATGCGTATGATACATTATCTTGGGCTTTTTGTCTTACGCATCCTGATGCAAAGCGTACAACCATATATGACGAGCTCTTTGACTTATACTTGGATGCGGTTCAGGATTGCTTTGAAGGCCCAGAGGTTGAGCTGCTTGTTGACCATCTGCTAAAGGAACTGCTGTCTATTCGACCCAAAACGAAACGAACGAAAGCCGCAAAAGAAGCTGTTCGAGCATTGTTTCATGTAGAGGGACAAACACGTCCGCATTGGATTCAAGGCCCTGAGTGGCCCATGGGAAAGAACTCCCCGATGAAATATTTGTCCCGCAAGCGGGACGGAGAACGCGTGATCTTCACTTTTCAGGACGTAGATACCAGAGAAATCCGGGAAGTGGAGCAGTTCTATTAATCAACCGAACCAGGAGGCCCCCTTGACCACACCAACCTTTCTCACCGCCGACCAGATTGCATCGGCGCTTGCCCCGTCCCTCAAACAGCGCGGCTTTCGAAAGCGCAGGCTGACCTGGTGCAAAAATCTCGGCGATTTGACTGTCTTGTTCCACATTCAGCGTTCGCAGTGGAGCCGCGATGTTTGGTATTATGTCTTTGGCATTGCCGTGAACGCATTTGCAAAGCAGCCGGTCACCAGCTGTGACCAGAATCACATTCAATACCGCTGCGACTGCGGCTATGACGATACGTGTTTCACCCCGGAGCAGGTACTCAGAATCGTTGACACATGGGAAGCGCGCTATGGCTCCATTCCGTTGCTGTGCCAACACTTAGCCGCCGGTACCATTTCGCTGCACAGCATCGGCTGCAACGGCTATCAGGCCCTCTGCGCACTTTCCGAGATGGCAAATATCCCGGCGGAAAAGCAATGCCCGGATTACTGGTTCTCTGAAATCGACTTTGCGCAGGATGTGTTATCGTCCGACGTTCCATCTCCCAACAGGAAGGACTGATTCCATGAAATTTTTCCTCAGCTATGAATCCGCCGCCCCGGCTGCCTTTTACCTAACCAAGCTAGAACCCCTGTTCTCCGCCAAACTCGCCGCCCTGGAGCCGAAAAACTATGGGGACGAGCTGACGGATATCGGCATCATCTCCATTGTCCTTCCGGAGGAGCTCCTGCCCAACCACCCCGAGCGGCAGTTATTCCAGCGAAAAAGCCGCTCTGCCGATATTCGGCTGCAAACGGACTTTGCCGCATTCGTTCATACCAAGCCGGAGACGCGATATGAAATGTATGCCGCGCACATTCTCGCCAGTCTTTCCACGCTGGAACGCAAGGTCTCCCGGCAATTTCAGTATGCGGAGCTGTACCGGGATGTGGAAGCCCTGCTGTGTGCCCCGGATTTGAGGGCGGCGTGCAGTCAAATTACACGGCTGCCATAAAGGAGGTCTCCCATGAAATCCGGCCGCATTTTATTCACCCTGCAACGGCAAACGGAAACCATCCTCTTTGCCATACTTTCCCTCGCCGTCTTCCTTCTCGCTGCCGTACTGTCCGGGCTGGGGTACGGCGGGTTTGGAACCATGCTGCTCACGCTGCTTCCAGGTCTTGTGCCCGCCCTGTTCTTCTTCCTCTACTGTCTCCGCTGGCGCATCACGGTCTACGAACACAGCATCGTCTTCCAAACGCTGTTTCGCAAAAAGGAGTACCCGATTGCGGAAATTCGCCGGGTCGTCATGGGTACGCACTATAAGGAAGGCATAATTCTGTGGCTCTACACCCAGGACGGGAAGATGCTCTCCGTTTCGTCAGGCTGTAAAAATTTCGAGCGCTTCCACCGGTATCTCCAGAAGAAGCGCCCGATTGAATGGGAATCGGCTTTGTGAACTTAGGTGGCTATGATCCCCGACACCGTCATCTCCTGTCATTTTCCCGCCAATATCGCCATGATGGCCGCCATGTGATCGAGACCAAACAGAAAAGCAGGCGGCTGAAGGAGGGCATAAACGTAGCCTAAGCTCCGTTCTGTCGTGTTTCCCGGTATTCCCTCCAGGTTATAATGGCCGGTAAAATAGTTATTTTACATCGATCCCAAAGCCGTTTATAGTAGAGATAACAACACACAGGAGGGATCACCATGAAGATGCTAACGGATAAAGTGGCCCTGATTACCGGTGGAAGCTCCGGCATTGGCGCGGAAACCGCCCGGGTATTTGCAAAGCATGGGGCCAAGGTTGCGATTTTCGCCCGGGGCCGGGAAAAGCTGGATCAGGTTGCCGCAGAGCTCAAGGCACTGGGCGCGGAATGCCTGACCATCACCGGAGACGTTACAAAATCCGAAGACTGCAACGCCGCCATTGACCGGGTGGTAACAGCCTTTGGCCGCATCGACGTTCTCGTAAACAACGCCGGAGCCGGAGATTTCCATACCACCACGGAAAAGTGCAGCGACGAGTTCTGGGATCGGATGATTGCGCTGAATCAGGCCTCAGTGCTGTACTGCTGCCGTGCCGTCCTTCCCCATATGCGGTCTCAAGGCAGCGGTTCCATTGTCAATCTCTCCGCCATTGCGGGGGTCTATGGCAACGCCGGGGTCAGCTATTCCGCCGCCAAGGCCGCCGTGATCGCCATGACCAAGAACATCGCCCTGCAATATACCGGCACCGACATTCGCTGTAATGCTGTCTGCCCTGGCCCCACCGCGGTAGATCGCATGGACGGCCGGGAGAATGCCCTCATTGACCAGGAATTCTTCGCCATTACCGACCGGCATATGGATTCCTCCATCCCCTTTGCCTCCGCCGAGGATCAGGCCAATGTGATCGCGTTTCTGGCCAGCGATTTGTCCCGCTGCATCACCGGGCAGGCCATCATCACCGATAACGGGCGCTGCCTGTAGGGAAAGGAGAAAACGCCATGTATCCTGTTCAAATTCCCACCTTTGACTGCGCGGGAAAAACCGCCGTCATCACCGGGGCCGGAAGCGGCATCGGGCAGGCTGCCGCTATGCTGTTCGCGGCCTACGGTGCCAACGTGATCGTTGCGGATATCTCCGAAGCCGCCGCAGAAAAGACCGCCGAGGTCATCCACAGAAACGGCGGGCGCGTCCATGTAATTCCCGTGGATATCTCCCAGAGTGCCCAGGTAGATCGGCTCATCACCGAAACTGTGGATCATTTTGGCGGCGTGGATATTTTCGTTGCCAACGCCGGTATTGGCGGTGCGGTGCTCCCGCTGCTGGAACAGACGGAAAACGAATTTATGAACGTGATTTCCGTGAATCTCAAGGGCACATTTCTCTGTGCCAAAGCAGCGGCAAACCAGATGATTCACCAGGGCCGGGGCGGGCGGATCGTGATCACCGCCTCCATCGGTGCTTTTGAGGGCGGCGGACATCACGGCCCCTACGGCGCATCCAAGGGCGCACTTGTGACGCTGGTTCGCACCATGGGCCGGGAGTGGGCAGAATACGGCATTACCGTCAACGCAGTCTGCCCCGGACTTACCGCAACCGCCATCAATCAGGGCCTGCTGGAGGACAAGGCTCTGGCAGAATCCCTGCTGGACAAGATCCCCATGCATCGGATGGCACAGCCCGAGGAAATCGCATCGGCTATGCTGTATCTTGCCACCGATGCCGCCGCTTTCATCACCGGTACAACGCTGATCGTCGATGGCGGCGCAACCACCGGAGGATAATCTTTTCTTTGTTTCATTTCCATACGCGAAAGACCGCCGTAGTTCGTCTGCGCCGGTCTTTCGTATATTTCTTCCGTTTTCTATTAGGGCAATACTGCACAAATCGTCAAGAGAGTCTGGCAAAAAAGATCCGTCAGATTCCGCAGACGCATTTGCACGGTGTTGCCTTAGGGACAATCCAGGGAACGCATTTGTAACGCTGTCATAACACACCGGCAAGCCTACGAGAGCGAACCGAAATCCGCTATTCCATATAAAGTATGCCACCGCAGCAGAGCACCTGTTGCGGTGGCGATTTTCTTGTCGGAACGCCGCATCTGCCAAAAAACGCACACTTGTCCCAATTATCACACAGGAATCCGGTAATTGTTCCTTGCACCAGGGCCTCCAAATCCGTATACTGAAGACAGATCCAACCGACCAAGGAAATTATCACAAGGAGGAATGAACATGAAAAAGAATTTGTTAGCCTTGCTGTTGGTGTTGACCATGATCTGCACCCTATTTGCAGGATGCGGCGGAACACAGACCAGTTCCGCTTCGTCTGCACCGGAGCCCGGAAGCATCACCGAGGCCCCGGAAGCCCCGCCGGAGGAGCCCGCTGCACCCGAACCCACAGGTTCCACGGAGGAATCTTCCGCACCGGAGGATTCGGAGGCTGACCAACTGGATTTCACCGAATCCAACGCCAGCATGGACTTCACCGGATTCCAGGAGATGCTGAAAACCCTGACCACCGAGCTTCCCGTGGTGGATGAGCCGGAGACACTGACCTACTTCTTCGGCTATGAATCCAGTGCGCTCAACTACCTCCCCGGCGGAGAGCTTAAGAACCATCAAATCTGGTCGGCGCTGGAGGACATGACCGGCGTCCATATGGAGCTGACGGTGGTGGATTCCGCAACCGCAACCGACAAGCTGAACCTGATGCTGGCCTCCGGCGACTACACAGACCTCATGAATATGTCCAGCTATACCTCCGGCGTTGATGCCGCCTATGAGCAGGAGATCATTCTGGATCTGGGCGACAAGCTGGAGGAGAATATGCCCAACTACTGGACCATCATCCACTCCGACCAGAAGCTGCTGGGCGAGGTACAGGACAGTGGCAAGTTCCTGGCGATCTACCCCATCAAGGACGAGGTCGCCAATCCCCAGGACATGGGTCCCTTTGTCCGCATGGACTGGCTGGAGGAGCTTGATATGGAGGTCCCCACCACCTATGACGAGCTGACCGCAGTGCTGGAAGCCTTTAAGACCGAGAAAAACTGCGCCGAGCCCATGAGCCTGTACAACACCGTCTCCATGAACGACGGCCTGCTGATGGGCGGCTTTGGCTCCATGGCAGAGCTGTCCACCAACGGCCTCAGCGGCAATGCCCTCAACGGCTATTATCAGGAGGACGGCCATGTGATCTACGGTGCCACCGCCGACGGAACCCGGAAGTTCCTGAGCTGGCTCCATATGCTCTACGAAAAGGGCCTGATTGATTTTGAGAACATGCAGAACCGTGTGATCAACCCCTTCAGTGAGCTCACCGCCGTGGCCTGCGCCGAGGGCGCTACCGGTTATATGTTCTCCAATCAGCCCTTTGGCGGCAACTATTCCGTCATGGCAGCGTCGGATTACAATGACCCGAACTGCAACTGGTGGCCGGTTCAGGATGTGGCCGAAACCTCCGGCCAGGAAATTCCCTTCTTTGAGGAAGTCACCCTAGTAGACAACATCGCCACCATTCTTTGCATTTCCACCCAGTGTGAAAATGTGGAAACCGCGCTGAAATTCCTGGACTATGGCTACAGCTATGCGGGCAGCCTGCTCTATAACTTTGGCTACCAGAAGGGCAGCGGCCACGAAATCGAGAGCTGGGACTTTAACGCCGAGGGCCGCCCGGAATTCGATCCCGCCGTGTTTGAGCAGTTCGACGCCACCGCCATCGGTTCCTCCGTGCTGGCCACCAAGGATCTGGGCGGCGTGATCGTAGACACCCGTCTGGCCTTTGAGTTCGGCGAGCGGGAGAATGCCTGCTTCGACGCATGGAAGACCAATAAGCGCCCCGCCAACATTCTCGGCTCCGCCACCCAGTTCACCGCCGAGGAAGGGCAGGAAGCCGCCGGGATCTACAGCGACATTCTGACCCACGTGTCCACCAGCGTGCTGCAATTCATCAACGGTGACCTGGATGTGGACGACGACGCGGTTTGGAACAGCTATGTTGCCGAGATCGAGGGCATGAATTTGGGCGGCCTGACGGAGATTGTCCAGACTGCTTACGACCGGGCACACAGCTAATTTCTAACCGATTCCGGAACACATATATATAATAATGGATCAGAACGCCGCTCGACAGTTTTTCTCTGTCGGGCGGCGTTGTCATTTTGCGGTGATTCACTGAGCCGCTCTGCCCATGAGGCCCTTCGTATTCCGCAACACTTTATGATAATTGTAAGTTGTATGTAACATTATTGAGAATTGACGGTCTCATATGGCCTTGCTATACTCAAACTAGCGGAATCTAATTTTCCGCAAAATCAGGAAGGAGTGTCAAGGAATGAAAAAGAGATTATTTGCCCTGCTGCTTGCCCTTGGTATGTTGACCACCATGCTGTCCGGCTGCGGCAATCAGGCGGCTTCTGCACCCAGCTCAGAAAAAGCCGCCCCCGCATCGGTTCCGGAAGCAGAAGCACCGTCAGAAGCACCTGCATCCGCCAAGGAAGCCCCCAGCACCGCCGAAGAGAGCGTTTTGGAGGACACCCACGAATTTGCCGAGGGCGCAGGGGTATTCCCCATTGCCGACGGCGATGAGACCATCACGATTTTTGACGGATGGTTCCCGTTCTTCGCTGCCTTTGGCATGGAGAGCTATGCAGACACCCTGTTCTTCCAGGAGATGGAGAAACGCACCGGCATTAAGACGGAATTCCGCCTGGAGAACGCCGAAACCGCAATGGAGAAGTTCAATCTGATGATCGCAGGCGGCGACTACTGCGATCTCATGCACGACGTTGACACCAACTACACCGGCGGTCTGGACACCGCATGGGCCGATGACGTGATTATCGCCCTGAATGATCTCATCGACCAGTGGATGCCCAACTACTACAATATGCTTCATAGTCAGGATACATTCCTATCCGATCTGACCTCCAATCAGGGCAACATCTATCAGATTGCCATTCTGAAAGAGCGTGGCAGTCTCCCGGACTATGGCCTGCAAATCCGTCAGGACTGGCTGGATGATCTTGGCTTGGAGCGTCCCAGAACCTATGACGAGTACTACGATGTTCTGACCGCATTTAAGAACCAGAAAAACGCCTCCGCCCCCATGATGCTCTCCCGAAACGGCACCTATCAGGGCAATTTCTTTGCCTCCGGCTATGGCGTAAAGGCACCTCCGATCCAGATGGGCTCCCCCTTCTACCAGGTTGACGGCGAGGTAAAATACGGCCCCATGGAGGAAGGCTACAAGAAGTATCTCACCACCCTGGCCAAATGGTATGCCGACGGCCTGATTTACAAGGACTTCTATACCTATGTGGATTCCAACACCAATCCCCCGGACGACCTGGTACTGAACAATCAGATGGGTCTCTACGGTCTCAACACCCAGGACATTCCCAATCGCTACAGTGAAGTGGTGGGCAACAACCCCGATATTGTCGTGGTAGGCGCTTACGATCCCGTGGAAAACGAGGGCGATACTCTGCACTTCAGCGAAAGCCGCGGCGCTTCTGCCACCGGCGGCTACTGCATCTCCACCCATTGTGAGGATCCCGTTCTGGTTGCCCGCTGGGCCGACTATATTTATAGTGAGGAAGGGCAGATTTTGTCCAACTACGGCGTTGAGGGCGTTACCTTCGACTACAACGCCGAGGGGGAGCCGGAGCTCAACGATATGATCTTCAACAATCCCGACGGTCTGCCGGAGCAGCTGGCAATCACCAAGTACACCACCTTCTCTCTGGTGGGCGTACAGGACGATTATCGCCAGTATGTGCGCTTTACGGATGCCCAGTGGGAAGCCGCACGGGACATTTGGCCCCTGGGCGACGACGCTTATGTCATCCCCACCGGCGTCCAGATGACCTCTGAGGAGAACACCACCTATGCCAATGCCTACAGCGATATCGGCACCTATGTGGGCCAATACACCCTGCAGGCCATCATGGGTGATGTGGACATTGACGCCACCTGGGACGAGTATGTTGCCGCCATTGAGGCTATGAATATTGCCACCTGCATCCAGCAACAGCAATCTGCATTGGATCGCTATTACGCAGCATAAACGCCAAGCGGTGCTGTCTCATGACGAAGTGAGAC
>OLSL01003230.1_pt1 | contig 11845 bp, 7 predicted proteins | sample 1672511 | NCBI WGS metagenome assembly OLSL01 (sample SAMEA3136694, study PRJEB25190) | human gut metagenome | biome: human gut; feature: human-associated habitat; material: faeces | place: Austria | collected 2013
GGTCGGCGCAAGCCGACCGGATAAATTTTGAGCTCCGCTCAAAATTTGGACATCCCTCCTATTCAGCCACGCCCCCATCGCGTTCAACATCAACCCAGACCCCCAAACATGTACGTCACCCTCCAAAACCGACATTTTTTGACATCTTTGGAGGCCGATGTACACGTTTGGTGCCTACGCCCGCATCCAGTCCCGACCGTTTACCGAGCAATAGGGTCGCCACGCCCGCCAACCATGTACTATGTACGGGCATTGTCTAAACCCACAATCCAAAGGACCCCATCTTGCCCGTCGTCGCCGCTATAACCATTACCTCACATGCCTCGGATGCCATGGTCGCTATTCCGTTTTGGCTCGAGATGTTCGCTGTTGTCGCTGCATCGATCTCGGGTGTGCTGGTTGCACGCGAGCACAAGCTCGACCTGGTGGGCGCGGTCGCGCTCGCGGTGGTCTGCGGTCTGGGCGGCGGTCTCTTGCGCGACATGACGCTGCAGGTGGGCAACGTCTACATCCTCAACCAGCCGATGGCGCTGCCGCTCTCCATCGCCACGGCGGCCATCATCTACATATTCCCGGCAATCGTCGACAAGCCCGAAAAACTCATCCCCTTGCTCGACATCATCTCGGTCGGCATCTATGCGGCAACCGGCGCAGACAAGGCGCTGGTCTACGGCTTTGCGCCGGCGGTGTGCATCATGATGGGCTTTTTCACCGCGGTGGGCGGCGGCATGTTGCGCGACGGCTTTATGGGCGTGGTTCCGGGCATTTTCCAACGTACTAACTTTTACGCCATCGCCGCCATCGCCGGATCGACAAGCTACGTGTGTCTCGTTATGAGCGGCATCATGAGCAATGTCGCCGCACTGATCGTATGCGTTGTCGTGACCATGGGTCTGCGCTGGCTCTCGCTGCGCTTTGACATCAAAAGCCCCACCGAGGAAGACATCGCACGCTTTTTGCACCGCAAAAAATAGGTGGCGCGGGCCCATCCTTCGAAATGCAACCGAGAGGTTCTTTTAGAGCGCCCACGCGTTGGGTACCCTGTTAGATGCATATCGAGCATCTGACGAAGGATTCACTATGCCCTGTAATCAATTCCCGTTGACCCAGCGCCGTAAAGCATGGGGCCGCATCACCATCCTGTTCGCGCTCATCGCGCTCGCGCTCACCGCACTTCCCACGGCGTCGTTCGCCGGCACGGACACCGCAGGCAACGTACTTGCGACCGACAATGACGCCAATCCGTCCGGCGTCGATGGTGACCTGTACTGGGCCGGCCAGGCCCTCAACTTGGACGATGCGTCCATTGACCGTGATGTCATCGCCGCGGGCGATACCCTCTCGATCCGCGACTGCACGGTTGGCGGCGCCGTCCGTCTGGCGGCACGCACCATCGACATCGCCAAGACCACAGTTGATGGCAGCGTCACGGTGGCCGGCCAGCACGTTGTGCTCAACACCGGTAGCACCGCCAACTGTTTCTATGCGATGGGCGAGACGGTTGCTCTGCGCGGCTCCGCCAGGTCGGCAGCGCTTGCGGGCGACACGGTAACCATCGATGGCACCGTCGATGGCGATGTCGAGGTTTGGGCCGACAAGCTCATCCTGGGCAAGAACGCCCACATCACCGGCACCGTGAACGCGCACGTCTCCGAGGACCCCGAGCGCGCCGCGGGAGCCGAGGTCGGCGCGCTCAAGATCGACCGCACCGAAAACGAGGATACTTCCACCGTTAACGATGTCATCGGCGGCACCGTCGCCGCGGCGCTTTCCACCTGCTTTGTCGCCCTGCTACTCGAGCTCGTCTTTCCGCGCGCGACCGCCAGCGCCGCCGGCATGCTCCACCAGCGCCCCACGCCCCTGTGGGTGAGCGGTCTTCTGGGCACGATTGCTATCGTCCCCGCCGTCCTACTGCTGATTATCTCCATCGCTGGTCTATCGCTTGCCGGAGCCCTCATGTGCGGCGTTATCGGCATCGCATTGGTGTCGCACGCCTTTGCGGGGTGCGCGATCGCCCGCATGGTCGGACACAGCCAAAACCGCTACGCCATGGCAGCCGTGGGTGGCATCGCCGCAGGCGCCCTCACAGGGCTTCCCCTCGTAGGCGGCTTCATCAGCGGCGTGGCCTTTGTCTTTATGCTCGGCTACATCATCCAGATCATCTGGCGCAACGCCCGCCTCAAGCCGCAGCAGCCGGCTAACACGCCAGGACTCCCCACCGCTTAGCCACCAACCACCACAAAGGTGCCAGGTTACTTTGCACCAACAAACGAAGCGGGGCACTCGGTCATGTCGACCGGGTGTCCCGCTTTTCTTGGAGGGTTCTCTAGTAACTTTTTCAAAACCAATGATCATCAGGTCGGTAGGCCTGTGCGTCACTCGCTGCGGAGGCAGTACGCCATTGAGCAAGAAGGGCAATTATTTTTCACGGCGACCTCCTCCCCGCTTGATGACGAGCGCGACAACAATAGCCGCCACTCCGATGGCAGCCAAAACCGCCACCAGTACCAACGTTCTATCTCCCGTCGAGGGCATAAAGCCTCGACCTGCTTCTTTGCTTGGGGTGTTGAGCACCGACAGCTCAATCGAACCCGTCCTGGCATCGGCGGTATCAACCCGCAGAGGGTTTTCGACCGATACGGTCACCTTGGGCTTCGCGGTCGCCACTTGTTTAACGTCCAGACCCTCGGCCGTAACCGTCACCGTACGCTTGCCCTCAAAGGCGGTGTAGCCCTTGGGTGCCGCGATTTCCTCGACGGTATAGACACCCGCGTCCACACCGCTCAATTCCACATGGCCATCCGCGTCCGTGGTGATGCACGCGTCGGCATCCGTCGACCACGAGCCGTCAGTCGTTAGGATGCGACCGCGGTCGTCGATGATGCGCAGTTTGGCACCCGCGAGCGGCTTATCGTCTGAGCTTGAGCGCTTGATCAGACTGAGTCCCCAGGTGTAGGCGCACGCATCGTCGCTCGGCGTGCGGGTGAAGCCGGCGTCGCCGGACTGGTCGGCAAAGGGAGAGCGCGGGTAGCGCAGGTAGACCTCGTTGGGGTTGCCCCTCGCGATGCCGTGGTTGCATGCGCTGTTGAGCGGCGCATTGTACACGGCGACCACGCGGGCACCCACGGTGAAGGCGTCGGCCCCGCCGAGCGCGGCGATCAAGTCGGCGGTGCGCACGGTGAAGGTCTTGCCGTCGGCCGCTACCTTGGTGGCGCACTGGGCCGTGATATCGGTCCAGCCCTTCGCGGGCTCGGTACCGGTGCGCCCGTCCTTGCCGGTCGAAACGGCGTCAAAGCCGCCGTCCGCACCCGCTGCCACGTACACGCGCACGCTCGCGGCGACCTTGGAGGAGTCGAGCCCCGCGCTCATGGTGTCGACGAACTGCACCGCATAGGTGTCGTAGGCCGTGAGCCCCGCCGGGACCGTGGCAGAGAGGCGCCAGTACAGGTCGTCGGCGACCGTGGCGTCGGCGGCCTTCTGCCAGGCGGCGGTGCTGTCCTCCAGCACATGCTTGGCAACCTTGGGGGTCGCCGCCTTGGGCTTGACGGTGACGGCGCCGCCGCCGACCAGGGCCATGACCGGCGCGGTGCCGGCCTCGTCCTGGGAGATGGCGTCGTCGTCGGCGACGATGAGCCAGTAGCCACAGGGCAGCTCGGCCGCCATACCCGCGTTGAGGGGAACAGAAGCGGCACCTGCATTGCAAATCGCACAGGCGAGCCTTGCCGCCAGAGCGGTCGACATATGTCCGTCGGCATTCAGCCACTCGGCAGCCTCTTGCGCCGTCGATGCCGAGCTATCAAACCCCGCATCATAAAGAACGGGAAGGACAGCCTGACGAGCTGCATCGCTCGCCCACGCCAAGTCCGTCGCGACCTTTTGATCGAAGCCGGCTTTATCGGTAACAGTTGCCGAAAAGAGCTGGTATGCATCGTATTGCGTCGCGACGTCGCCGCCAATCGTGATGGCTCCGGCATCGGCAGCACGGGCCGTCTCGGGCGACGCGGCAAAAGCGAGGATAGTCGTCATGGCCACCATCATGACGGTCAACAAGCGGCGGTGCAGTTTACTCACGGCGACCATCTCGATCATGACCACGGTGGCGACGAGCATGCATCCACGTCGCGGCAAAACACAACAGCGAAGCGCCGGCAAGATATGTCATAGTCAAGCCAGCCCCGCCCGCCTCAGGTAGCGTAGTCGAGTACTTGTTGGTAAAGGTCGGCGGATTCTGAGAGCCATCGTTATAGGTAACTAGGGCGTCGAGCTGGTCCGTGCCATTAGTTACCTTAACCGTGACGTTGTACACGGTCCTGTCATAGGTGATGTGATCTTTAACATGGTCGACGGCGCCCTCGGGCTCGACCTCGGAGATGGTGTAGGTATAGGTTCCCGCCTTGTTGTCCTTGACGTCAAAGGAGACATTTCCCTTGTCATTATTGGTCACCGTCTGGAGCACCTTGCCCTCGGCGTCCTTGAGCACGAACGAGAACTGCCCCGCCTTGAAAGTGCCACCTTCAAGCACTTTCTTTGCTTTAATAACCGCAGAGCCCGTTAGGCGATTGTCGTAGATCCAGATCTCGTCCTTTTTGTCATCGCCGATGATTTCGGAGTCTTTGACGATGCTCTTCGCTTTATTGAGCTCAGTTTGATACTCCTCATCGTCAGCATTACCCTTAAGCATGATCCACGTGGGCGCCGCCGCGGCATAGCCGTCAGGCGCTTTCGTCTCCACGAGCTGGTAAAGCACGCAATTTACCATCGCCTTGTCTTCTGCGCCAAACGAGATTTTGCCGTTGGCGTCGGTGGGGGCGGCTTCAAACTTAGTCCTTGCATTCTCGATACCCACCGTTGCAACCTGGTCCATATTCACGCTGTAGAGCGTAAACTCCGCACGCTCGAGCGTCGCACCGACCTGCTGGGCGTCATACTTGGTCATCGTGATGCCGTAGCCGTTGCCACCTGCGCTGGCAGAAGCTTTTTTAATTTCCCATGTTTGATCATCAGTCGCAGAACCGTCCTTCACACCCGTAAGCATGGCGGTATTGGATAGAGGAACCTTGTTGCCAGGGTTTCCGGTCGGGATAACCTCATACTCGACCTGGAGGTATTTCTTGTCGGGTACCTTAAGCGTCAACTTCGTACGCGAGCCAGTTTCATCCTTGACCTGCTCCACCTTCGACGAATAGTCCTTATCAGCCAGCGGTGACCAGGCACCATACACCCACTCATAGACCTTAAGCGTCGACGGCACCAGCGTGCACTTGGCATCCATGGTATCGACGAGCTCAAGGAAGTCGGTGCCGTTTTTAAGGGCAACGGCAGACTCGTTAACAAGAACGGTGTACTTAATGCGGTTGCTACTACTGACCTGTTCACCAGTCTTTTTGATAACGTTGTTCTTGATGGTGACGGTGCCACTGCCGGATTCGAACTTCTTGCTTCCCGACTCGGCGCTGGCCTTGTTGGTGAACTTCACCTCGTTTGTGGAGGTATCGAGCCCACCGCGCTTGACCGCCGTCTTGTACGTGAGCTTTGCGTAGCCGGCATAGCTTTCAAGCTCAGTCGTGGGGATGGAGAAGGTGACCGTATTGCCGTTGCGGCTGACGTTGTCGGCGGCGAGCGTCCGACCCGTAACGGCCTCCTTGGCCTCGCCTCCGCGATGAAGCCCCGTATGTTTATCATAGGGGTTCTGCACGAGCGTATACTTTGCGGAATTCGCAACATAGCTCATACCATCCGGAAGGCTATCAACGATATTCAGCGGTTTCCCGCCCAGCTTTCCAGCTCCATAGTATTCGAACTCGCCATTTGCGCCCTTATTACCCTTTTGGCGGTTTGCATACACCGTCCAGTCGACGATCCAGGCGCCCTTCTCATCCGAGCCGTCAACGGTATGCCAATCGAAGTTCTCAACCCAAGACACCTTCGACTCCGTTTCCGGCTTCTCGACCGCGGGCGCCGTTTCTTGGTTGACAACGTACTTGACGGGTTCGGTGAACGGCCACTGTAGTCTCAGGCCCGGTGCTTCGACCGCTGCGAAGTTTGAGTACCAGCCCGACAGCGCTTCTGATGTGGTGTCGTAGGTGATAACGGCGTAGTCCTCGTTCTCGAGAGCGGCTTTCACGTTGTCGGTAACGATGATTTTGAGGTCGTAGTTTTTCTTTGTTTCATTACCCGGATAGCTGGTCGTTGGTCTCCAGTCGGTGCCCGGAACCAGCTTGGTATTGCCGATTTTAATGGTAATGGAGTTTTCGTCGACACCAAGCTTCTGCGACCATGCCGACTGAAACGTGTCCTTCACCGTCACCTCGCCTGGATGGGCCGCATTGACGATCGCCTTCAGCGCGACCTTCGTCTCCCACGTCGCCCTGCCCGTCGTCGCCGCCTCATCGTATCTCACGAGCCTCTTGGCGATCGGCACAACACCCGTCAGCTGCGGCGTGAAACTGCCATCATCGCTACCGGAAACGGAGCCTCCGCGCTCGATGGCCGCGCTGTTGTGCACAGTGTCGTACGAGCTCGTGTCGTTCATCTTGGTGTGATAAACGATGCAGTAGGTGGCGTACTTATCCTCAAGGTTGTTCGGGAACGTATAGGAAAAGGAATTATCCTTAGGTTCAAGTTTTCTTTCACAAATCTTGACTCCGCTCGCCTCCGAGTCGCCTTTGTAAACCGTAAAGTTGCCCGTATACGTCTGTTTTCCGTCCAGATTATCAGTGAACATGTAGCCGCTCATGTCGGCCTTGAGCTTGCCTTGGTTGAGCTTGACCGTCCACTTGATGTCCGACGGCGTGCCTGAGCCATTGGACTTCTTGATCATGTCATAGCCGAATGTAACAGGCTCAGCCGTAGCTGTTCTGTTATCGCTGTCGCTTGAGCCAGCCCAATTCCACGTTGCCGTATTCTCAGCTTTGATCAAATCGCCGCCGTTCGCGGCAACGCCGCTCTTCAGCACCGTATCGTACGTGATCGTGTGGTTGCCCTGGGAAAGGTTGCCCAGGCTGTCGAGGGTTACGACCTGGCCGTCGATCATCGGCTGGGAGTCAAGCTTCTTGCCGTCGAGCTTGAAACTGTCGTTCACAAAGTCGAAGTTGTCGCCCAGCGTATCAGTGAAGCTAACGTCCGTAGCATACGACTCTACGGTAAGCGTAACAGTCCAGGTAACCTTGGCCACGCCATCTGCGCCCTGGGAGAAGGTCCCCGACTTCGTCCCCGTGACTTTGCCGTCCTTGGTAGGGATTTTGATCGTTCCCACACCAGGGAACACGACAGATGCGCTGCTGCCTGAGCCGGTGCCCTTGCCTGCAAGCTCGAACGAGAAATTGGCTCCGACATAAATCTCCGCAGGGTTTGACGCAAGCCAGTTTTTGTCAAACGCAAAGATGACCTTATTGTCCTTAATCTTCCACGTGCCAGCCTTGGCGGCAGTGGCTTCCGGACCCTCCATGAGGTCGCCGCCGTCGTTGTCGTAAACGACAATGGTGTCGGGCAGCTTATAGACAGCGATGTTCTTCTCGGGCGTAGGCGCCTTGCCGCCTTTGAATTGTGCCGAGAAAGCTCCATAGAGCGTCGAAGTGGACGTTACGGGATCCTCGAGCTTTTGAGTGTGGTGCTCATCGGTATACAGCCTGACATCAACCGTCGCCGTATCCCCATCGATCGCAATCGGATCGGGCTTCGCAACGTCATCGGCGCGCACTGGGGCTGCACCGTGAAAAACAGCGGCGGTGAGGCTAATCAAAATGAAGATCAGGGCCGCCATACCAAGCGACCGCGAGCGGTGTGCGTCCATAGTTGTCCCTTAATTCCTACAACACAGTGTGGAATACGGCGAATCGTCGGATCGAACACAAGCCCCAACATCTACGAGAACCTACCTAGCGCATTGCAAGAACCCATTGGGGGCAACTTCTAAGACGGTTCGTCTATGCCACAATGCATAAAATACAATATAGATAACAGTCATGTAAACCGCTGGTAAAGAGGTCTTTTAATGTAATACCAGTTGATATTTATCTGTTAACGGTTTTGTATCAAAGCGGTTATATCCTGTGGAATTATGTATATGTTTAAACAACTTTACTTTGGCTGGAAAGCCGCTCGGGGGATAACCTCCTCCACCGTGGTGCAAAGTAACCTGTCCCCTTGCACCAAAAAGGGCGCCGACCATTGCGGTCGACGCCCTTTCTTATTGGCGGTTATAAGCCCCAGCGCTTATTTGTTGACCTGGCCGGCGCGGACGGCGGCCTTCTTGCGGTCGGTGGCGTTGAGCAGGCGCTTGCGCAGGCGGATGTTCTTGGGGGTAATCTCAACCAGCTCGTCGTCGGCGATGTACTCCAGCGCCTCCTCCAGCGAGAAGGTGCGGGGCGGCACCAGCTGAACGGAGATATCGGAGGTCGAGGAACGCTGGTTGCCCAGGTTCTTGGTACGGGCGATGTTGACGACCATGTCGCCAGCCTTGCTGCGCTCGCCCACGATCATGCCCTCGTAGCACTCGGTGCCCGGCTCAACAAAAAGCTGGCCGCGCTCCTGCAGCGTACCCAGAGCATAGGCAACGGCCTTCTCGGTGGTCATGGAGATCATTGCGCCGTTCTGACGGTTGCCGATCTCGCCGGCGTAGGGACCGTACTCCAGGAAGGTGTGGTAGAACACGCCCTCGCCGTGGGTGACGTTCATGATGCGGTTCTTAAGGCCCATGATGCCGCGGGTCGGGATCTTAAACTCGAGGTGCGTCACGATACCCGAGGTATCCATGCTCGTCATGATGCCACCGGAGGTACCGAAGACCTCAACGACCTTGCCCGAGTACTCGTCCGGGCACTCAACGACGGCCTGCTCGACAGGCTCCATCTTGTTGCCGTTCTCGTCCTTCTTAAACAGAACGCGGGGACGGCCGACCTGGAACTCAAAGCCCTCGCGGCGCATGGACTCCATCAGAACGGACAGGTGCAGAATGCCGCGGCCCGAGACCTCGACGCCGCTCTTGTCCTCGAGCTCCTCGATCTTCATGGTCACGTTGTTCTCGGCCTCGTTGAACAGGCGCTCCTTGAGCTGACGGGCGCCCACGATGTCTCCGTCGCGACCGACGAGCGGGGAGGTCGAAGCCTCGAAGACGATGGACAGGGTCGGCGGGTCGATCTCGATGGGCTCGAGCTCGACGGGGTTCTCGGGATCGGTGTAGACATCGCCGATATCGGTGCGGTCGATGCCCACGACGGCGGCGATGTCGCCGGCGCCGACTTCCTGGCACTCGGTGCGGCCCAGGTAGTCGAAGGTAAAGAGCTGCTTGACGGTAGCGGTGGCGCTGGAGCCGTCGTTCTTCACAACCAGAATCTGGTCGCCCTGATGGATGGCGCCGGAATACACGCGACCGATGCCGATACGGCCAACGAAGTTGGAGTGGTCGATGGTCACGCACTGCATGGCCAGCGGAGCGTTCTCGTCAACCTCGGGCGCGGGCATGTCGTCGATGATCATATCGAGCAACGGATACATGTCCATGTTGCCGTCGTTGGGATCAAGGCGGGCAAAGCCATTCATGGCGCTGGCGTAGACCACGTGCTCCATGGCGAACTCAAGCTGGTCGTCGGTGGCGCCCAGGTCGGCCATGAGGTCCAGGCAGTCGTTGTAGGCCTTCTCGGGGTTGGCGCCCGGACGGTCGATCTTGTTGATGACGATCATGATCTTAAGGCCGGTGTCGATAGCGTGACGCAGCACGAAGCGGGTCTGGGGCATGGGGCCCTCAAAAGCATCGACCAGCAGCAGGGCGCCGTCGGCCATACGCAGCACGCGCTCGACCTCGCCGCCGAAGTCGGCGTGGCCCGGGGTGTCGATGACGTTGATCTTGACGTCCTTATACTCGATAGAGATGTTCTTGGCGAGAATCGTAATGCCGCGCTCGCGCTCCTGGTCGTTGGAATCCAGGACGCGGTCCTCGACCTGCTGGTTGGCACGGAAGGCGTCCGTGGCACGCAGGAGCTTGTCGACCATCGTCGTCTTGCCGTGGTCGACGTGGGCGATGATGGCGATGTTCCTCAGATTGTCTACGCGCATGTAGTTCCCCTATCTTCTATCCATATACAAACGGCACGCGTATGCGGCCCGCCCAGCGATACAACGCTCAGCGGGAATATTGAGCCTTTTACCGAAAACTCGTTTATTTTAGCGATTTTAGATGAGAGGGGTTTCCTCACCTGCAGGTTCAGGGTCGCTCCACATAAAACCATCGCCGGCGCCCATGCCCTCATACAGCGCATATGCCGAAAAACCGCTCTCGAGCGTCGTCTCGAAAAAGCTCACGAGCAGGGCGTCATGGTAGCCGCCATCGATCTCGACGCAGCCGGTGTAGCCGATGGCATAGCGGACGATACGGCCCAGGCCCTCGTCCTTAAGACCCATCTTGTGCTCGGAGATAAAGTTGGTGGCCGCCTCCAGGCACGCCTCTTCGCCGTCCTCGTCGAGCGCCGCCAGATAACGGTTGGAAGCAGCATCCTCAATTGCCACGACCACGCCAGGGTTTTCACCGGCGGCAAGGTCGTCCAAGAACGCGCCGATCAGATCGCACACCATGGCGTCGAGCTCGGCGGAGACGTTACCGGCATCCTGCATATCCTGTGCCATCTTTAGACCTTCCCATCGAGTCTGACGTCGTTACAGTTCTTGTGCCTCGGCGGCGATCTTGGCGGCAGCGTCGCGGGTGCGCATCATGTCCGCCGCGCGCTTGTCGAGCACCTTGATCTGACTGGTCAGCATGACTGCATCGACCACGCCCCAGATCACCAGGCCCGTAGAGATCGAAAACCCAAGCGCACCAACTGTACCACGAAGGCGTGAGCAGATTGCCGCGACAAGGGCGGAGACGACAACCATCTTGATAAACGAGCCGCGGCGCTCGCGGAGCGTGCGGGCCTGCGTCACATAGGCAATGCGAGCCGCCTCAGAAGCCTCCGAGCGCATCTGGGCCTCGCGGGCGATCGCAGCCGCCTCAGCCGACATACCGCCGGCCATCAGCGAACGCTCCGCATCCTGGCCGCCCCGCATTTAGAAGTCATCGGGCGAGAGCGTATGGACGAACTCGTCGAACTTCTCGAACTCCTGCTCGTCGTCAACTTCCTCGGTATGGGCAGAAACAGTGCCCAGGCGATTCATGATGTCGTCCTCCACAAACATGGGGGCATTGCTGCGCACGGCAAGGGCAATGGCATCACTGGGACGGGCATCGATCTTGCGCTCGTCACCATCGGCCAGTACGACAATCGTCGCGTAGAACACCGGCGGCTCGGCGCGAACGATCTCGATGCGCTCGAGCTTGGCGCCCAGGGCGCCAACAGTATCGAGCAACAGGTCATGGGTAATCGGGCGATCGGCGCGTCCGCTGTCGATGCCGCGGCTGATTGCCGCAGCCTCAAACGAGCCAGTCTGGATGGAGAGGGAGCGCAGCGGCGCGGGGGAATCCGACTTGCTGCAGCGTTCGCGAAGCACGATAAGCGATGGCACGGGACCGGCGGCCATGACGATGGTCTCTATGTCGACACGAACCATGGAACACCTCCGGTACGTAGTGGTTAACACGCGGCAGTCCGCCGCATTGAATAGCTATACTACCCAATCTTTCGCACAGCACACAAAACCAAAATGAGATTTATCGCAGACAAGAAAAAAGCCCCGAGGCAATGCCCCAGGGCTCTTCACAGTTTTGATGGTGGACCTGACAAGATTCGAACTTGTGACCTCCCGGTTATCAGCCGGACGCTCTAACCAACTGAGCTACAGGTCCATCATGGTGGAGGTTAGGGGGATCGAACCCCTGACCTCAGGCTTGCAAAGCCCGCGCTCTCCCAGCTGA
>OLSL01003231.1_pt1 | contig 11841 bp, 10 predicted proteins | sample 1672511 | NCBI WGS metagenome assembly OLSL01 (sample SAMEA3136694, study PRJEB25190) | human gut metagenome | biome: human gut; feature: human-associated habitat; material: faeces | place: Austria | collected 2013
TGTTGACCACATAACAGACCACCTACCGTTTCGGAGCACTCGGAAACAGTGGACTGGGGAGCGCCGAAGAGCACAGTTTTCCGAGCGGAAAGGGGCGGAAAAAGCCATTTTCGGCGGAAAGTGCCATCATAAATGCGTTTGGGACCATCAGGCCGCAGGTTCGAACCCTGTCACTCGGACCATAAAATACGGTAGTCCATGATACAATGGGCTACCGTATTTTTTCTCTTTCTACTACAAAATACGCGCCCACATTGATGCGCTTTGCGAGCAGCCCTGTGCTGATTGCCAGCTCCAGCGCCATTTTGTGCCGCACGATGGACCGGATCAACTCATGCATCAAATAAAAAATGGTAACAAACCCCTTGACAAAGTAACAGTGTTATGGTACATTGTTACACGAGGTGAGAATATGGAGGAAAATCTGATTACAAAGAAAGAGTTGCTGGAGATCACCGGAATCTCCTACGGGGCACTGTACCGCTGGAAGCGGATGAAGCTGCTGCCCGACGAGTGGTTTATCCATCGCTCCACCTTTACCGGCCATGAGACGTTCTTCCCCCGGGATAAGGTACTGGAGCGGGTGGCGGAGATTCAGCGGCTCAAGGAATCCATGAGTCTGGACGAAATTGCAAGACTGTTCCAGCCCGGTCCCCCCGGCGAGGTATCCCTGACGGTGCAGGATGCGGCGGCAGCGGGCATTGCGGTTCCGCCGGTGATCAATCAATATCTGGCGCTGTCCGGCGGCGACGGGGCGTTCCCCTATGAGGCGCTGCTGGGGCTCTATACCTTCTCTCAGCTGCTGATGGAGGGCTCCGTCAGCAGGGAAGAAGCCTATGCCGCGGCGCAGGCGGTTTCGGCAGTGGATCCGGAGATCTCCGAGCCGGTGGTCTATATTGTGCGAAAATATGGCGTTCCCTTCTGCATTACGGCGGGGGAAATGCAGAAAATACAATTTGACGGTGATGCAGCCCTGGCGGCAACGGTATCGGTCAGTCAGCAAAAGCGTGCGCTGGATACCCTGCTGGGCGAGAAAGGAATGATTTCATGAACCGAGAAGAGTTTAACGAGTCTTTGAGCCAGCTGGAACAGCAGTTGGAGGAAATGAACAATCGGCTGGAAGACGCAAGAGAGCAGCGGAACAGTCTGCTCCGGGAGCGGTTTGACCTCAAGGAGCAGCGCCGGTATCTCCGTACCCAGCGCCGGGAAGCATTGGAGGCCGATAATCAGGATCGTGCTGATCGTTTGGAAGCACGGCTGGAGGAACTCCAGGGCAAGCTCGACGAGATCGACAGCCGCATTGAGGAGATCGAGGAGGTCATTGAGGCCACCAACGACAGCATGGATGAGGTTCGCGACACCATGGATGATGCCAAGGATCAGATGAACGACGCACAGGAAGCCGCCGAGGATGCCAAGGCGGCGGACGCAGATGCTGCTGAAGCACAGTTTGACCTGGGTGAACAGTGGGATAAGGCCATGGAAGGCCTGAACCAGATGCTCCAAAAGGGCCTGCAAAAGGTATCCGACACCCTGGAACACGTGGACTTTGAAAGCATCGGTCAGGACGTAAGCACTGCGGTGAACAAAGCGTCCCAGAATGTAAAAACCGCTTTGAACGAAGTAAAGGATAACCGCCAGAAGCCCGGCGGCGTAGGGGACTATCGGGTTTCCGGCAGCGGCGTTTTGGATGGCGGCTGCTATAACCGCATCACCTGCACCGGCGCCTGCAAGGTTTCTAGCAATCTTGTTTGCCGGGGAATCTCCACCAGCGGCAGCTTCCATGCCTGCGGCAATGTGGATTGCAGCGGCGAGATTCGCTCCAGCGGCGCATTCCACAGCGAGGGCAATGTGGAGGCGGGCGGCTTTTCCGGCAGCGGCTCCACGAAGATTCAGGGCAACCTCAAGAGCGGCCTGTTGAATATCCCCGGCAGTATGCGGGTGGACGGCAACATCTCCGCCGGTGAGATGCGGGTCAGCGGTAGCCTGAAGGTGGGCGGTGACTGCGAGGCTGAGAGCTTTACAGCCAGCGGCGGAATCAGCGTGGGCGGAATCGTCAATGCCGACGTGGTGAAGATTCGCCTGAGCCGTGGAGCCAGCACCGTTGGTTCCATCGGCGGCAGCCAGGTGACGGTGGAGCAGTCCGCCACCGCCGGGCTTCTGTCCTCCATTTTGAAGCCCAAGTACGGTACCCTGGAGTGTGACAGTATCGAGGGGGATCAGGTGGATTTGGCCGGCGTACAGGCCAGCACCGTTCGCGGCACCCGTGTGATCATTCGCAGTGGCTGTACCATCGGCCGGGTGGAATACTCCGAGGCCTGCACCGTGGAAGACGGCGCGCAGGTGGGCCAGTGCGAAAAGGTCTGACCTGCATTCAAATTGCATAACCATCCCTCCCCGGGCATAGCATCCTGGGGAGGGAATTTTTTATGGACAACGCTATGATGGAACTTGCACTCCGGCGGGCGGGCTTTGGTTCGCTGGAGGAGTGGCGGGAGAAAACGTGCGGTTCGGCGGCGGTGGCGGACATGGCGCTGATGCCCTATCTGGTGGGCTATGAGCTGTATCGGGTGCGGGCCGGGGATACGCTGACGAAAATTGCGGGATTATACGGTACCACGGTGGAATCAATCGAAACGGCGAACCCGGATGTGCAGCCCGGACGGCTGGAAATCGGGCGAATTTTGGTGGTGCCATTGGGCTTTTCCGTGGTGCCGGAGAATGTGCCCATGAGCTGGGGGCTGATGCGGTATGTGATCCGGGGCCTGGAGGCACGCTATCCGGCCCTGTCGGAGCGGGTGATCGGGCAGACGGAATACGGGCGAAGCCTATACCGATTGCAGGTGGGCACGGGGCCAAGACGGGTGTATTACAATGCGTCCCACCATGCTAATGAGTGGATCACCACTCCGGCGGTGCTGGCGTGCCTGGAGTGGCTATTAGAAGGAGCAAGCCGGGGGAAAAGCTGCCTGGGCATACCATTGGAGGAACTGCTGCGGCAGGTTACGCTGTATCTGGTGCCCATGGTGAACCCGGACGGCGTGGATTTGGTGCTAGGTTCGGCCAATGCCAATGAAACGGCAGCAGCGGAGGCCATTGCCCGGGATTATCCCGAAATCCCGTTCCCGGATGGGTGGAAGGCCAATCTCCGGGGCGTGGATTTGAACCTCAACTATCCCGCCCAGTGGGATCAGGCCCGGGAGATCAAAGCCTCCCAGGGCTATGTATCTCCGGCCCCTCGGGACTATGTGGGACCGAAACCCCTCAGTGAGCGGGAAAGCCGGAGTATGTTTGACACCACCGAGGAACTGAATCCCGATTTGACCATCGCGTGGCACACCCAGGGCAAGGAAATCTATTGGAAGTTCCTTGATCTGGAGCCGGAAGGGGCGCGGGAATTGGGCGAGCAGATGGCCCAGGCTTCGGGCTATCGGCTGGAGGAGATCCCCTATGGGTCTTCGTTTGCGGGGTATAAGGACTGGTTCATTCAGGACTTTGACCGCCCGGGCTATACCATCGAGGCGGGAGAGGGGGAAAATCCGCTGCCTCTAGCCCAGCTGCCGGAGATCGTCCGGGATAATCTGCCCATTTTCCTGCTTGGCATGACCGGCGCGATTCCGGAGACGGGATTACAGCGGGCGGAACCCACCATGGCTGCGGTGAAAACATCATCCGTTCGGCGTCAGGAAAGAGCCCAGCTGCCGGAAGGGGACGGAATCGAAGCAGCTTGGGGATAAAATAAGGCGCACTGCATGGAACTCGTGCAGTGCGCCTGTTCTTGTGCCTATTTACGAAGAAGGTTGGGCGCTATGAGAATCCGACAGCTCCCGAAGCCACTGGGTCATCTCGTCAATGCCCTCCTGGGTCAGGGGATAGGTCTCCTGGCCGTCCATTTCGCTTTTTTCATAGCACAGGGGGCCGAACCAATATTCCGCCAGAATGGTGGCTTCCTCCACGTTGGGGCTCAGCTTGAACCGGAGTCCGTTGTAGCTGCCCAGATAGATGTTGTCGTTGTTGAAGGACATATAGTTTGGCACGTAGAGATCCGGGCCTGCGCCGGAGTCGATCTGCTTAAATGCCTGCGTAAATTCCATCTGACTGCCTCCTTACGGTACGATGTTCAGGCCCATGAGCCGGGCGAGATCCACGGCCTGGGCGGTGGTAACGGTGACATTTTTGAGCTTGTCTATGGTCCAGGTGGCCCCTTCGATGGTGCAGCGGGAAAAGTCCAGCCCTGTAAGCTCGGCCCCGGAGAAATCGCACCGGGTAAAATCGCAGCGATCCACCTTGGCTTTGCCCAGCTTGCAACGGGACAGGCTGCCGCCGGAGAGATTGCAGTCCTCCATCACCGAATGCTTGAGGTCACAGACCACCAGACCCATATATTTTCCCTGGCAGCCCTCCAAACGGCAATGGGACAGGGTGCAGTCGGAGAAGTTGGTGCCCATCATCCGGCAGTCCAGAAACGTGACCTCTCTCAGGCCGCAGCCGGAAAAGCTGCATCCCGACAGGTCGCAGTTCCGAAAGGTCACGTGGTCAAAGCCGGTGCCCTGAAATCGGGAATCGAGGAAGCTGCATCCCGAAAAGCTGGAGCTTTTGATCTCGATGGAGCCCAGGGAGAGATCCTGTGCATCCTCCTCAATGACCATCAGGTCGTGGAGATCATAGACCTCCTCCCAGGCGTCCTCTAATAGCTCAAGTAGCGGAAGATTTTGATTTTGCTGCATCATAGGCCTCCGAAATCATCTGGTCAAAGGCGGAAAGAAACGCATCGTTCTGCTCAGTGGTACGGCGGGCGGGGCCTTTTACTCTGGCGCCGGCCCGGCGGAGCTTGGCACTTTCTGCCCGCTGGGCCAGAAGCGTGTCGATGTTGTCCACGGTGTAGCGCATTCCGTTCTGGTCAATGACCCGGGCACCCTTAGTCAGGCACATGGCGGCCAGACCGTAATCCTGGGTAATCACCAGATCCCCGGGGGCGATGCGGCCCACCAGAGCAAAGTCCGCGCTGTCGGCACCCTGATCCACCACGATGGTCTCGGCCCCACGGCGGGAGAACTGATGGGCGGTATCGCAGACCAAAAAGCTCTCCACATGGCGGCGGGACGTGACCTTCAGCGCCAGATTCACCACTGGGCAGCCGTCCGCGTCGATATACAGCTTAAACGGGGCAAACCGGGGCTTCCGCGGCTTGGATGCCTTCTCCACGGCTTTCTTGTAAACGGCCTGATGGGCTTCGTCCAGGGGATAGACCACCCGGCTGGCCCGCATACTGTCGTCCCGGTTGCTCTTAAAGCTCACCCGCATGAGAAATCCCCCGTGCTCCGGGCATTGGGAAGTCCAGACCATCCGCCCGGATTCCGGAAAAATGGGGGTGGTGTTCTCCGTGACCTTGCCGCAGTAGGGGCACTTGACCTCGATGATCCGAGGATCGGCAATCATGGCCTCAAAGCTTTCAAACCGGGTGTAGTTGGAATAACGCAGGCAGTCGAGAAACGCCTGATCGCCGTCGCCCTCAAAGTGGACGAGATAATCGGGGTATTCCCGGATGCCCCGGGGAATGTCCAGATGCTCGGCTACGGCGGCGGTGTAGGCTGCGTCGTTCAGACCGTCGTGATAGCTGTCGGATACCTCCAGCTGGAAGAAATCCACCGCATAGCTCAGGCCACGTACCAGATTGCCCGGGTCGAACTGCTGGTTGAACATGATCTGGAGATTATAGTAGTTCCGGGTAAAGTCCGGAGAGAGGTGGTAAAAGCTCAGGTTCTGCCGGAGAATGGGGATATCGTTAAAGCCCCAGGTGAGCAGAATGGGATCCTCGCCGCAGAACTCCTTAAAGCGCTCCATGGCGTCCTGAAAGCGTTCGCCTTTTTTCACATCCTGCTTGGTGATGCCGGTGAGCTTGGAGATTCGGGGGGAGAGAACCTTATACTGCTGGAGACAGCAGGTGGCCTTGAACTGCGCCCCGTCCTCCAGCCGAACGGCGCCGATCTGGATGATCTCAAAGGGCAGCAAGGTGCAAAGGCGGATGGCAAGGGGGGAATCCATGGAAAGGGGCTGATTCCACTCCATGTCCAGTACGATCATTGACAAGTTTCTTCACTCTTTCTTTTTGGGGCAAATCTACGCAAATCGACTGCGGATCTTGACGGATCTTTTTCGCCAGAAATGCGTTTGTAAAACCTCGAAATACACAAAGTATTCCTTCGGTTTTACACCTTTTTCTGACAAAAAATCTCTCGCCAAGCTTCCTTGTCAATTTGTGTAGAATTACCCCGGCTATGGTTTTTAGATTTATGAAAATCTGAATTTAGTGGGATTAGAAAATATGAGAAGATATGCTATCGTTGTTATTTAGGGGATTTACGGGGTTTTCTGCTATTCTGCTGGGAGTTTCTACTGTTAGACTGCGGCTTCTTTGCGCCGGAACGGTGATTGCCGCCGCCAGATTTTTGACTGTTAGGCTTTCCATTGCCGGATTTTCTCGGGCGAATCAGACACTGGGGCTCATAGCCGATCAAATCCTCCCGTCCGGCCTTGATGAGCGCCTCATGCACCAGCTCATAATTTTTGGGATTCCGGTATTGGATCAGCGCCCGCTGCATGGCCTTCTCGTGAGGATTGGTGGCCACATACACCGGCTCCATGGTTCTGGGGTCGAGGCCCGTATAATACATCACCGTGGAGATGGTGGAAGGGGTGGGGTAGAAGTCCGATACCTGCTCGGGATTGAGGTGGTGAGCATGGAGATATTCCGCCAGCGCCACGGCCTCGGTCAAGGTAGAGCCCGGGTGGGAGGACATGAGATAGGGCACCACAAACTGCCGCATCCCCATTTGCTTGTTCAGCTGCTCATATTTTGCGGTAAAGCGCTCATAGACCGCGTTCTGGGGCTTACCCATGAGCTTCAGTACCGAGTCGCAAATGTGCTCCGGCGCAACCTTCAGCTGACCGGAGATATGATATTTCACCAGCTCCCGGAAGAAGCTGTCGTCCTTGTCGGCCAGCAGATAGTCAAACCGAATGCCGCTTCGGACAAAGACCTTTTTCACCCCGGGCAGGGCACGAAGCTCCTGAAGCAGGGAGAGATAGTCGCTGTGGTCTGCAATGAGATTCTTGCAGGGGGTGGGGAACAGGCACTGCTTGGTGGGACAGACGCCCTTGGTCTTCTGCTTTTCACAGGCAGGCTGACGGAAGTTGGCGGTGGGGCCGCCCACATCGTGGATGTAACCCTTGAATTCCGGATCGGAAATCAGCAGTTTTGCCTCTTTGAGAATGGACTCATGGCTGCGGGATTGAATAATCCGCCCCTGATGGAACGTCAGCGCACAGAAGCTGCATCCGCCGAAGCAGCCCCGGCAGCTGGACAGGCTGAATTTGACCTCTTTAATGGCGTCGATGCCGCCATCCTTTTCATACATGGGATGGTAGGTGCGCATATAGGGGAGGTCATAGGTGTCGTCCATCTCCTGGGTGGTCAAAGGCTCCTGCGGGGGATTCTGCACCACATAGGTCTTCTCATCATATGGCTCCACCAATGTTTTTGCCACATAGGGGTCGGTGTTGCAATACTGGGTATAGAAGCTCTGGGCATAGACCCGCTTGTCGGCGGTGAGCTCGGAGTAGGAGGGGAGCATCATATAGTCATAGACACTGGAAAGATCCCGGGCTTTATAGACAGAACCCCGGATAAACGTCAAATCGGACACGGAAAGTCCGCTGTCCAGCGCTTCTGCCACCTCTACAATGCTTCTCTCGCCCATACCGTAGAGCAGCAGATCCGCCTGGGAATCCAGCAGCAGGGAGCGCTTCAATTTGTCCGACCAGTAGTCATAGTGGGCAAGACGGCGCAGGGAGGCTTCGATGCCGCCGACAATAATGGGAATGTGCTGGTAGCTTCGGCGGATGAGATTGCAGTAGACGGTGGTGGCATAGTCCGGACGCAGGCCCATTTTTCCACCGGGGGAGAAATAGTCATAGCTCCGGCGGCGTTTTGCCACGGTATAGTGGTTCACCATGGGGTCCATATTGCCGCCCATCACCAGAAAGCCCAGACGCGGGGTGCCCAGAACCTTGATGCTGTCCGGGTCCTTCCAGTCGGGTTGGGGAATGATGCCGACCTTAAAGCCGTGGGCTTCCAATATGCGACTGATGATGGCATGGCCAAAGGTGGGATGATCTACGTAAGCATCGCCGATCACATAGACAAAATCGCATTGATCCCAACCCCGCGCATCCATATCGGCCCGGGAAACCGGGAGAAAGCCCTCCATACGTTCGCGCCCCTTTCTAATGATTTTGCACTCAACCTTTATACTATATCAGATTGGGGAAGAAATGTCCATGCGGAAACGGAAAAACACAGAAGATGGTTTGTCATAATTCGGGGGATATGGGTTGATTTTTTCACAGAAATAGGATATAATCATAAGATATTATGCCTACTAGTGTATATTCATATAGATTGGGCCTGTAAGGATGGCCCGCAACCCGCGGCGAGGATGCCGCAGAAGGAGTTTTTTGATTATGTGTGGTATTGTTGGATTTGCTGGCCATACCCCTGCGGCCCCCGTGCTGCTGGATGGCCTTGGTAAGCTGGAATATAGAGGTTATGATTCGACCGGTATCTGCACCTGTGCAGACGGCGAGATGCATATTGCTAAAAAGGAGGGACGGCTGTCGAACCTGATGGATGCAACCCATAACGGCGCAGATGTGCCTGGCAATATTGGGATTGGTCATACCCGTTGGGCAACCCATGGCGCCCCGTCGGATGTCAATGCCCATCCCCATCTCAGCAGCGACGGAAGGGTTGCGCTGATTCACAACGGCATTGTGGAAAACTATCTGGACATCAAGGCGATGCTCCTGAAAGAGGGCTATACCTTCCTGTCTGAGACCGATACCGAGGTGGCCTGCAACCTGATTGCCTACTGCCTGAAAACCCGCGGCGGCTCGCTGCTGGATGCCATGCAGGCGGCGCTGGATCAGATCGAGGGCAGCTATGCCTTCGTGGCTCTGAGCCCGGACGATCCCGACACCATCGTGGCGGCGAAGAAGTCCAGTCCCATGATCTTTGGCTATGGTGACGGCTGCAACTTTGTGGCGTCCGATGTCACCGCTGTGCTCCGGTATACCCGTGAGGTAGTGTATCTGAGCGACGGTGACCTGGTGGAAATGACCGCCGATTCCGTCCATTTCTATGACCGCCAGGGAAATGAACTGGAGAAGACCCCCGAGCATATTGATTGGGAGCTCTCCGCCGCCGAGAAGAATGGCTATGACCATTTTATGATTAAGGAAATCCACGAGCAGCCCAAGGCTCTTGCCAATACCATTTCCCCCAGAATCCGGGACGGAAGAATTGTGCTGGATGATATTACCCTGGATCGGGATTACATCAAAAAGCTCTCCCGGGTGTATGTGGTGGCCTGCGGCAGCGCCTATTATGTGGGCTGCGTGGGCAAGTATGTGATGGAGAAGCTGTGCCGGATTCCCGTGGAGCCTATGCTGGCTTCCGAGTTCCGCTACTGCGATCCCCTGTGCGACGAAAATACCCTGGTGCTGATTATCTCTCAGTCTGGTGAGACCGCCGATACCCTGGCCGCGCTCCGGGAGGCAAAGCGCCGTGGGGCTAGAACCATGGCCATTGTCAATGTGGTGGGCTCCTCCATCTCCAAAGAGGCGGACGATGTAATCTATACCTGGGCCGGCCCGGAAATTGCCGTGGCAACCACCAAGGCGTATTCCACCCAGCTGGCCATTGTGGATATTCTCGCATTGTATATGGCCCAGGCTCTGGGCACCATTTCCGATGAGGAATATAGCCGTCTGCTGCTGGCCCTGCAAAAGCTGCCGGAGCAGATCGAGGAGATTCTCCAGCCCGAGCAGATTGATATCATCCGGGATTATGCAGAGCTGTTTTGCCACGCCGAGGACGCCTATTTCATTGGCCGTCATGTGGATAACGCCACTTGCCTGGAGGGCAGCCTGAAGCTCAAGGAGATTGCCTATATCCATGCCGAGGCCTATGCCGCCGGTGAGCTGAAGCACGGCCCCATTTCCCTGATTGAGGAGGGGACGATGGTGGTTGCAGTTGCTACCAATGGCCACCTGTTCGATAAGACCATGAGCAACGTCAAGGAGACCAAGGCTCGGGGTGCAATGGTGCTGGGTATCACGGTTCCGGATTACGCCCAGCGAATGGCGGAAACGGTGGACTGCCAGTTCCTGGTGCCGAAGACCGATCCCATTTTGCAGCCCAGCCTGTCTGTGGTGCCGCTACAGCTGCTGTCCTATTATGTGTCGCTGCTCCGTGGGTGCGATATTGATAAGCCCCGGAACCTTGCAAAGTCTGTGACTGTGGAATAATAAAAATGGAGTGGGGGCGGATGATTCCGTCCCCACTTTTAGAAAGGATGTATTGTCATGGAAGCCATGGAAAATATCTTGACCCGTCGAAGCGTTCGTGTTTATGAAGATCAGCCGGTGAGCCGGGAAACGCTGGATACCGTCCTTGCGGCGGCGCAGATGGCCCCCACCTGGAAGAACACCCAGACCCCCGGCTATATTGTGATTGCCACCCCGGAGAAAAAAGCGGAGCTGATGGAGGCGCTGCCCGCTTACAATGCACGGAATGTTTCCACCGCGCCGGTGGTGGTGGTAATGACCACGAAGAAAAAGCGCTGCGCCTATGAGCGGGACGGCAGCTTTACCACTAAAAAAGAGGACCGCTGGGAGATGTTCGATGCGGGCATTGCCTGCCAGACGCTGTGCCTGGCAGCATGGGCCCAGGGACTCGGCACCTGCATCATGGGCATTTATGATGAGGACAAGGTTCCGGCATTGCTGGAGGTGCCCAAGGATCAGTATGTGACCGCCATTGTGTCCATGGGCTATCCTGCGGAGACCCCTAAGGCGCCCAAGCGGAAGCCGCTGGAGGAGAAGGTTCAGTATGTTTAATGGATTTACCCCGGCCGCCATTGATTTCCTTTGGGGCATTCGGTTCAACAACAATCGGGACTGGTTCCAGGCGCATAAGGCGGAATATCAGCGGGATCTCTATCAGCCCATGCTGGCGCTGGCGGATGCGGTCCGGGAGAAGTTCCAGATTGAGGGCACGGTGCTGAAAACCTCCAGAATCTATCGGGATGTGCGCTATTCCGGCGGCATTCCCTATAAGGAGCATCTTTGGTTCTGCATTCGGCAGGATAATGTGTTCTGGAGCGAGCATCCGTCCATGTATTTTCAGATCGAGCCGGAGGGTGGCAGCTTCGGATTTATCCACTATGCCCCCAAGGCGGCGCTGATGAACCTCCATCGGAAAAAGCTGCTGGAGAAACCGGGAGCGTTCCTTTCCATTGTGGAGCAGCTGGAGAAGAACGGACGATTTACGGATCAGTCCACCCGGTATAAGCGCCCCAAGCCCGGCGGAACTCCGGAGCTGGAGCATTGGTACCAACTGAAAAACTGCTTTTTCCAGCAGGAGATTCCGGTGGGGGAGGAGCTATATGATCCCAATTTGCCGGAAGTGCTGGCAGATGGGTTCCGGACCTTGAAGCCGATGTATGATTATTTCCGCGGGCTGGAGCTGGAACTGGCACGGGAGGAATAAAAATAAGAAGGGGCGTTACCGCAGTTGGTAACGCCCCTTTCGTTATATCTGAATACTATAAACATTGACGGTGGAATGATCCTCTTCCACAGATCGGCTTGTTTCAAAAGAAAATCCGTTTTTGGTCAGCACCTTTTGCGAAGAAAGAATGACCGGGTTGGCGTCATCTCGCAAAAAAACAGCGTCTTGGTATACAAGACGCTGCATGATGGCGCGGAAGGAGGGATTTG
>OLSL01003232.1_pt1 | contig 11840 bp, 12 predicted proteins | sample 1672511 | NCBI WGS metagenome assembly OLSL01 (sample SAMEA3136694, study PRJEB25190) | human gut metagenome | biome: human gut; feature: human-associated habitat; material: faeces | place: Austria | collected 2013
TAAAATCCCGTGGGTAGTGATACCCGTACCGGTTCGATTCCGGTCTGCGGCATGATTAAAAGCTCTTGGATTTCCAAGGGCTTTTTTGATATATACGAATATACACAATACAGGAGGTTAAAAATTATGGATGAAAACATGAAGAAAAGAAACGAGATCCTGGCGAAGACGGTGATTAAAGGGCTGGAGTCCCGCAATATGTCCGGCTACTATGCGGCAGATAAAGAAGCTGCTGTGAAGCAGGCATTAGAGCTTATTCCAGAAGGCAGCACCATTGCAATGGGCGGCTGTGCCAGCGCTTCCGAAGTAGGGCTGATCAGTGCCTTAGAAGATGGCAATTACAACTACCTTGACCGCAGTAAAATGTCTCCAAGAGAAAGCCTTATGGCGGCATATAATGCAGATGTATTCCTTTCCAGCGCAAATGCAATCACAAGCGATGGCGTTATGGTCAACATTGATGGAAATTCCAATCGTGTCTCCTGCATTGCCCAGGGTCCAAGAAAAGTAGTATTCATCGTGGGAATGAACAAAGTCTGTTCCGACCTTGACGCAGCAATGAAACGTGCCAGAAATGTAGCAGCCCCAGCCAATGCCCAGAGATTCGATGTCAAAACTCCATGCAAAGAAACCGGCAAATGCTTCGACTGCAAATCCCCGGATACAATATGCTGCCAGTTCCTGATTACAAGATATTCCCGTCACGAAGGCAGAATCCATGTAATTCTGGTAAATGATACACTGGGATTCTAATATAGAATAATTTGGAAAAAATAATCCCTCTCTACAACTAGTGTGCCAACAAGTTGATTTCTGGAACAATCTTGCGTCTAAATTTCTTATTTCTGCGTTGTTGTCGGTCGCCGTAGCCACCGCTACGCCTCCTTCCTCCGCCTTGAAATAAAAAATTTATCCTGCAAGATTGCTACAAGAATCAACTTGTCGGCACACTAGCTTTATCCCTTTAGATAAGGTACAATAAAAGATACGCGGATAAAAATAAAATGAACCTACAGGAGGAATTTTCCAAAATGAAAAAAGCTACATTATTTGCAGCAGCAACTGCCTTATTAGGTGCAGTCTGGGTATCAGGTGCAACTGTCTTTGCGGAAACAGACGCTTTTCCTGTTACAGTAATGGACGACTTTGGCAATGAAGTTACACTGGAGAAAGCACCAGAGAGCATTGTATCTCTTGCACCAGTGGACACTGAGATCCTGTTTGCTCTTGGAGCAGGCGATTCTGTAACTGGAAGAACAGACTACTGCAATTATCCGGAAGAAGCTGCAGATGTAGATTCTATCGGAACATACATGGAACCAAACATGGAGCTGATCTTATCCAAATCCCCAGATCTTGTTGTAGCATCCGGATTCATCGATGACAACATCCGTCAGCAGTTAGAAGAAAACGGAACCGCCATTTTTATCACAAATGCAAGTGATCTGGAGTCCACAGAGAAAAACATCGAGACACTTGGAAAGCTCATCGGACATGATGCAGAGGCAGAAGAAGTTGTAAAGAACATGGAAGATGAGTGGACAGACTTAAGCGCAGAGCTTGAGAATGTGAAAGAAGAGAAAAGCGCATTTATCGATATAGGAAGCCTTTACAGCGCCGGACCATCTTCACTTCTGGACAATTCCATGCAGATGATCAAGGTAGAGAATGTGGCAGCCGATGCAGACAGCGCATGGCCGCAGCTTTCCGCAGAAGCAGTTGTGGAAGCAAATCCGGACGTATACATTTCCCTGTATTCCACACTTGAGGATGTACAGCAGACTGCAGGACTTTCTGATTTGGCATGCCTGAATGAAGACGGCGGATTCATCTATATCGATGATTCCAGCGTAGAAGGCGACATGATCCAGAGACCAGGCCCGCGTTACGTAGAAGGCTTAAAAGTACTTGCTGAGCTTGTTTATCCGGAAATCGCAGAGTAAATATTGGAATTCTGAAATTTAATAATGGAAGTACAAAGTAAGGGGCAAGGAATTTGCCCCTGCTTTTGTATCATCATATTTAAGAATTCAGAAGGCTTCCAAATACAAAAAGGAAAACTATATGAAAAACAAAAAAAGCAAAACCGGATTTCTTGTGCTGGCTGTTCTTCTTTGTCTTGGAATTGTCTGGGTATGTACCATTACAGGTGCAGCTTCTGTATCCATAAGTGATGCAAACCGCATTTTGCTGAACAAACTGTTTCATCTTAATGTAAGTCTGGAAGAAATCTCAAAAGGCAATATTACTATCATCTGGAACATTCGTTTTCCCAGAATTATTCTGGGTTTCATAACCGGAGCTGCCCTTGCGGTAAGCGGAGCCGGATACCAGGGCATTTTCAAAAATCCAATGGCAGATCCCTTTGTGCTGGGCATCTCATCAGGAGCCGCTTTGGGCGCTGCTGTAGGAATCGTATGCCATTTTACATTTCGCATAGGCGTGTTTAACAGCACCATGCTTCTGGCATTTGCAGGCTCCTTTGCCACATTATTCCTGGTATACAGTATTTCCCGGGTGGGCAGGCGAGTTCCAGTGGCAACCCTGCTGCTGTCGGGAGTGGCAATCAACTCCACACTTTCTGCACTGATGTCCTTTATCATGATGATGAACAAACAGAGCATGGATCAGATTATGTTCTGGACCATGGGAACTTTGAATGGAAAAGGCTGGAACCAGATTGCGGCAGTGCTGCCCTGGGTGCTTATCGGACTTGTGATCATGCTGCTTTCCTGCCGGGAACTGGATGTAATGCTCACTGGAGAAGAAACAGCAACCCAGTTAGGTGTAAATATTGAATTAGTAAAAAGAAAAGTCCTGTTCGCGTCCAGTCTTCTCACTGCATCGGTGATTTCTGTTACCGGAATCATTGGCTTTGTAGGCCTGGTAGTTCCCCATGTGGTACGCCTGCTCACAGGCCCCAAGCACCGCAGGCTGCTTCCGGTATCTATGGTATTTGGCGGCGCATTTATGGTAATCTGCGATACGGCTGCCAGAAGTCTGACCACCTCAGAAATTCCAGTGGGAATTATCACATCCATCTGCGGCGGTCCATTTTTCCTGTATCTGCTTCGAAAATCTAAGAAGGGAGGGGGAGTAGTATGAAAAATGAAAATCAGATAATGCTTTCCTTTTCTCATGCGGCAGTAGGATATGGGGAAAAAGTGGTGCTGCAGGATGTAAGCTTTCAGGTGAAAAAAGGCGAGTATGTGGCGTTAATCGGCTCTAATGGAACAGGCAAATCTACCCTGATCAAATGTGTGTCCGGCCTTCTTCCCCTTACAGGCGGTGAGATTGAGATCTGCGGAAAAAACAGCAGGAAGCTGAAAGCCCGGGAGCGTGCGCAGATGGTAGCTGTGGTTCCGCAGTCCTATTATGTGGACTATGATTTTACTGTAGAGGATATTGTAATGATGGGGCGAAATCCCTACATCGATTTTCGCCATCGTGAAAGCCAGGAAGGTCGGGAAATCGCAGAGCGCGCCATGAAACTGACCAAGACAGATATGTTCCGAAATCGGCTTTATAACCAGTTAAGCGGCGGTGAGCGCCAGCGTGTGATCCTTGCAAGAGCCATTACCCAACAGCCTGACATTATCCTTTTGGACGAGCCTACATCTGCACTGGATCTGCATCATCAGATTGAAGTAATGGAACTGATCCGTCAGCTGAACGAGAAAGAGCATATCACAGTGCTGGCAGTTCTTCACGATATCAATCTGGCATCCAGATTCTGCAGCAGAATCGTAATTTTGAAGGACGGAAAAGTGAAAGCCGACGGGCCCCCACGGGAAATTATCAATCGCCGGGAAATGGAAGAACTGTATGAAATGCAGCTCCTTGTGAAAAATAATCCCCTGATCGAAATGCCGGAAATTATTCCCATTCGCGTCATGGACGAGAAACAGACTGCGAACCCTCTTAGGATCCACGTGATTTGCGGGGAAAAAGGCGGCGTGCGTATTTTGGAACAGCTGACCAATATGGGACACTTTGTCAGCGCTGGAGTTGTGAACCGGGAAAGCGATGATGCCGAGATCTGCGAATATCTGGGGATCCCAAGGATTGAGATTAATTCCTTCCAGACAGTAGGTCCAGAAGAGCAGGAGAAAAATCTGGAGCTGATGAAAGATGCAGACGCGGTGATCGTTGCGGACATTCCTTTCGGAGAAGCAAACATCCGCAATCTGGATGGCCTGGAGCATGTGAAGGGAGAACTTTATATTCACAGGAACATCAGGACTCAGGATTTCACACATGGGAAGCTGCAGAAACGCCTGGAGGAAATACAGAAGACAAAAGAAATCCATTTTTTTGAAAAATTCAATGCCGGGGACTGGCAGTAAAATCAAAGCTGTATTGCCCCAATGGAAAAATAACGAAATTGTAACGGAGAACAAAAATGATATACATCAGTCATCTCATTCCGGATGAGAAAATGAAATTCTTTGTGGAAAAATACGGTGTAGGAGTGGAGAGCATTGATTTTTCCATTTCGGACAACCTGGATCAGCTTTCCAGGTCTATAGAGTATTGTCGGGAAAAATTAAAATATTTGGGAACGGACCAACTGATTCTGCACGGCCCATTTCTGGATGTGAATCCCTGCGCTTACGACAGTCTGGTAAGGGAAGCCACCATGACCCGTTTTTCCCAGTGCTATGAGGCCGGGCTGGAGCTTGGTGCAAAGAAGATCGTTTTTCACTCAGGAATGAACCCGTATGCCTATTACAAAGAAGGCTGGGCAGATCATGTGTCTGTTTTCTGGCAGGAATTTATGGAGGATAGGCGGGAAATCGAGATTGTTCTGGAAAATGTGTTTGATAACGACTGGGAACTGCTTCTGGATGTTTACCAGCGGGTAAATCAGCCCAATTTCAAGCTTTGCCTGGATATAGGACATGCGCACTGCTATTCCACCGTAGATGCTCGAAAATGGGCGGAAAATCTGGCACCTTATGTGTCTCATGCCCATGTCCATGACAACTGTGGTGACCGGGATTCTCATATTGGTCTGGGAAAGGGAAATCTTCCATGGAAAGAAGTCCTGAAGCTTTTGCCCCAGGATCAGGGGCGTACCTGGACCATTGAATGCATGAAAAAAGAAGACGTACAGGCATGCCTTGAAAGCCTGTATGCCAGTGACTTTTGCGGAGTATGAGCAGTGCCGGATGGACCTCTTTTGTCGAATTATAGTACAAGTTGTCGGACGATTCTTGTTGCAAAATTCTGATATAAAAAGTAGAATAATGACGGAAAGTGCAAGGGAAAAATAGTAAGCTACTAATGAACTGTGCGTAATCAGTACATATCAGGAGGAAAATACAATGGAAATGACAACAAGAATGATCATGCTTCAAAATATTGAGAAGATGGTGAAGGAACAGGATAGAGTAGATGAAGAGGATTCCTATATCAGACAGGACAATGAAGATCTGAAATATCTGGAAGGCAGATACGAACAGCTGCAGCTCCCTCATACTGTGAAGCGTGTAATTGACGATTATATCGCCTGCATGCAGACAAGGGATGAGAGGTATTCTGATCTGTCCTATGCGGCAGGAGTGCGGGATACCATCAATCTGCTGAAGGGGCTTGGAATGCTCAAAGACACTGTTGCTGCGACAACAGGAATTTTGTAAAGTTAAAACAGGAAAGAGTTATTGCAAGTGTGGCTGTGCCAGAAGCAGAAAACTGCTGGGAAGCCATATTGCAATAACTCTTTTTTGGCTTTTGGATAAATATCTTTTCCATATTTAAGAGTACTTGGAAGAACCAACGACAGTCTGGAGACCGTTACCTTATTCTGGACAGCCTCCGGAATTGAATTGAATGTAAGAGCAACAGAAATCTGTCTTTTCCGTAATATGGAAGGGGACAAGGTAAGAAATGTAAAGTTTCTTAGGGATACACCTGCATTTCCTACAGATGAGAAAACATTGCTTCAGGTGCTAAGTGTTGAGACAGACGGTGAATTTTTCCCGCTTGAGGAGCCAAAGCTTAGAATGGAAGTGATTGGGGACAGTATTACTTCCGGGGAAGGATGCAGCGGCGCAGAGAAGGAGATGACCTGGAATTCATTCTGCTTCAATGCAGTGGATCATTATGCATATATGGCAGCAAAAGAGCTTGGGGCGGTATATCACTGCATCAGCCAGAGCGGCTGGGGCGTTTTCTGTTCCTGGGAAGGCAATGAGCAGCAGGCGATTCCGCTGTATTATGAGCAGGTGTGCGGCCTTTTAAATGGTGAGCGAAATAAAGAACTGGGCGCTCTGGAAAAATGGGATTTCCAGAAGTTCCAGCCAGATGTAGTTGTGGTAAACCTGGGAACCAATGACGGCAGCGGCACCCGGGATATGGAAAAGGTTGAAAAGGCTGTGATTGATTTTTTAAGAAAAATAAGGGCATGCAATCCAGAGAGCATCCGGGACATCTGTCTCACAAAAAGGCAGCGAAGATACTGGCAGAAAAAATCCGGGAGATTTCTGGCAGCAGCGCGGATGTTTCTTTTGAATGAACAGAAAATCATGGTGAATTATCTGTGAAGATATGCTAAAATCGTTAATAATAAAAAACGAGGAGTGACATTATGAAAGTATTGATTGTGCGCCATGGTGATCCGGATTATGATATAGATTCCCTTACGGAAAAAGGCTGGAAAGAGGTGGAATATCTTTCCCAGAAGCTTTCTAAGCTGGATGTGAGGGCATTTTATGTATCACCTCTTGGAAGAGCCAGGGACACCGCAGCCCCAACCCTGAAAAAAATGGGAAGAACCGCAGTGGTATGTGAGTGGCTTCAGGAATTCCCCTGCCAGATCTGGCGCCCGGATGTGAAGGATAAGAAAATTATTGCATGGGACTGGCTGCCCCAGGACTGGATGGCAGACGAGCGCTTTTTCCAGTATGACCACTGGTTTGAGAACGAGGCCATGCAGGAAGGCCATGTGAAGGAAATGTACGATCATGTGACCGGAGAATTCGATAAGGTTCTGGCAAAGCATGGTTATGAGAGAGAAGGCCATTATTATAAAGTAAATGAGGAAAATAACGACACCATTATTTTCTTCTGTCATTTCGGACTGGAATGCGTGCTTCTCAGCCATCTGCTGAATGTATCTCCCATGGTGTTATGGCATGGCTGTGTAGCTGCGCCCTCATCTGTGACAACCCTGACAACCGAAGAACGCCGTCAGGGCATCGCTGCCTTCCGTATGAGCGCTTTCGGTGATATTTCTCACCTGTATGCCAACAACGAGCCGCCGGCTTTCGCCGCAAGATTCTGCGAAGCCTATGGAAATAAAGACCAGAGACACGATTAAGAACTTTTTATTGAATAAAAATTCCATTTGTGTTATAGGCGACAGGGAAAAACAGAGTCAGTAATAGCAAGTTTCGTATTCAGTTACGAGTTCATTATTTTCATTTTAGAAATTTTATAAAATTATTAGAATTTGGACAAATATTTCTCACATTTATGCGATATGATATATACATCTTAAGAGAGAGAACTCTTAAGAAAAACTCTTTCCTTTCCCTAAAAATGTATAAATAAACCACCGTCTGTTGGCAAGAACGCTGACTGGGCGGTGGTTTTACGTTGTGGGAAAAATTAGTATTATTACTGAATGCGGCGAAGAGTTAGAGCGTGATATCGTTGCTTGACAATGTTATTATAGACAATGGAGGTACTTATGCAGTCATCAAATCAGCTGCAGGACATGCTTCATTCCATCAATCGGAAGAGCTATCCTGCCTATAAATCCCTGAAAGGGGCATATCAGTTTAACAAATATGTTTTGTCAATTGATCATGTACAGGGCGATCCATTTGCGTCACCGTCCCATATCAGTGTGAAAATTTTTCACAGAGAAGCTGGATTTCCAGCGGAATATTATAAAGATAAACTGACCAGAATTACTCTGGCAGACTATCTTACCAGACGGTTTGAACAGCAGGTGAACCGCTATACTTTTCGGGCAAAAGGCTCTGGAAAAAGCGGACTTATTTCTGTGACCAGATGCGGTCAGGAGGTGCTGGAGCGAACGGCCTGTGAGATTACAGAGCAGGGGATTACCGCCCGGTTTTTTGTAGGATTTCCGGCAAATGGACGTACCATAAATGCGGGAGAGCTGGAAAAAATTTTCTTTGAATTTCTGCCGGTTTGTGTGGAAAAAGCATTTGTATACAGAAATTTAAGTGGAAAAGATTTGGAAAATACTATTTTCCTGGCAGAAGATCAGGCGTATATCAGGGAAGAATTAAAGAAGCGTTCCCTGGTTGCTTTTGTAAATGACGGCGCGATTCTGCCAAGAGAGAGTGGTATTTCATCTAAGCCTATGAAAGGGAGCGTGACATTTTCTTCGCCGGAAAGTCTTCGGGTGACTATGGCGCTTCCCCATAAGGGAAAAATAACCGGAATGGGAATTCCTAAGGGAATCACGTTGATCGTTGGTGGTGGTTATCACGGCAAATCTACCCTTCTGAACGCATTGGAACTGGGTGTGTATAACCACATTCAGGGAGATGGAAGAGAATATGTGATCACGGATTCCACAGCCCAGAAGCTGCGTTCTGAGGATGGCAGATTTGTGAAAGATGTGGATATTTCTCTGTTTATAAATGACCTTCCCAATAAAAAAGATACCACCTGTTTTTCTACGGAAGATGCCAGCGGAAGTACTTCCCAGGCAGCAGGAATCGTGGAGGGAATAGAGGCAGGAAGCAAGGGGTTTCTGCTGGATGAAGATACATCTGCTACTAATTTTATGGTGCGCGACGCCTTTATGCAGCATGTGATCAGCCGGGAAAAAGAGCCGATCACCCCATTCCTGGAACGCGCCCGGGATCTGTATAAAAAGGAGGGGATTTCCACAATTCTGGTTGCCGGAAGCTCCGGGGCTTTTTTCCATATTGCAGATACCGTGATCCAGATGGACAATTATATACCGGTAGATATCACAGAAAAAGTCCGGGAACTTTGCAGGGATTATCCTTTAAATGAGAATACGGCAGCTGGATTTAAAGCACCACAAAGCCATCGCATCATGTCAAAAAATACGCCGTTGAACGGTTCCAAGAAGGATTATTATGGTCATTCTAAGGCGCAGGATAAGCCGGAAAGGCTGAAAGTAAAGGTACATGGCAGAGATGGTTTTTCCATTGGAAAACAGGAAGTGGATCTGCGATATGTGGAACAGCTGATCGACAGTGAGCAGACAGGAGCTTTAGGAGCGTTGCTGAAATATGCAGTGGAAAAACTGATTGATGGGAAAAGAACACTGCCGGAAATTGTGGAGCTGCTTTGCAATAAATTGGAAAAAGAAGGGCTGTCTTTTCTGTCAGAAGGCTATACTTCCTGCGGCTATGCAGTGCCAAGACGACAGGAAGTATATGCTTGTTTTAACCGATACAGGAGACCTTGAACCGGATTTGGATATATCAAAAAAGGCAGTGCAAAGTGTTGGACTGCGCGGCAAAAGATTTGTGCAAGAAAACCTATTTGCCGGTAGCTTTTTACCTGGTTATACGCTATAATGAATTTTGGATGAGGAAAACACAGGGATTATTTTCCCTGTGTAAAATGAAAACAGGAGAAAGGTGGATATAGATTATGGAACGTCCAAACGCATGGCTCACATATTCAGATGCTGATATGCAGGATCTGGAAACTGTGGCAAAGAAATATCGTCATTTCTTAAATGTAGGAAAGACAGAACGTGAATGTATCACACAGATTGTGAAAGAGGCTGAGGAAGCAGGCTATGTTTCCCTTGAAGAAAAGGTGAAAAATGGCGAAGATCTGAAAGCAGGAGATAAAGTTTACCAGGTTGGAATGCAGAAGATCATTGCCCTGTACCATATTGGAGAGGATGATCTGGCACAGGGTATGAATATCCTTTGTGCACATATCGATTCCCCAAGACTGGATATTAAACAGAATCCGTTATATGAGGATACCGATCTGGCTTATCTTGACACCCATTACTATGGCGGTGTTAAGAAATATCAGTGGGTTGCCCTTCCGATGGCAATGCACGGTGTGATTGCGAAGAAAGACGGCACAGTTGTAAACGTAACCATCGGAGAGGACGAGGACGATCCGGTTGTTTACATCACAGACCTTTTGATCCATCTTGCAGGACAGCAGATGGCGAAGAAGGCTTCTGAGGCTGTTGAGGGTGAGAAACTTGACATCCTGATCGGAAGCCAGCCGCTGAAGGACCTTCCGGATGATAAGAAGAAAGAGGCTGTTAAGGAGAACGTGCTTCGTATTCTGAATGAGAAATACGGTGTAGAAGAGGAAGATTTCCTTTCCGCAGAGCTTGAAATCGTTCCAGCTGGCAAGGCTCGTGACTGTGGTCTTGACCGCAGCATGATCGCTGGTTATGGACAGGATGACAGAGTGTGCGCATATACTTCCCTTCTGGCCCTTCTTGAGATGGAAGCACCGAAGCGTACAAGCTGCTGTCTCCTTGTAGATAAGGAAGAGATCGGAAGCGTGGGAGCAACTGGTATGCAGTCCCATTTCTTTGAGAACAGTGTAGCAGAGGTCCTGGATGCAATGGGACAGTATTCAGATCTCAGACTGAGAAAGGCTCTGAAGAATTCCAGCATGCTTTCCTCAGATGTAAGTGCCGGCTATGATCCTGCATTTGCAGAAGCTTTTGAGAAAAAGAACTCTGCGTATCTTGGAAGAGGTATCGTTCTCAACAAGTTTACAGGTGCCCGTGGAAAATCCGGCTCCAATGATGCCAATGCAGAGTATGTGGCAAGAGTCCGCAGAATTTTTGACGACCATAAGGTTTGCTTCCAGACAGCTGAGCTTGGTAAGGTTGATGTAGGCGGCGGCGGAACCATCGCTTTTATCGCAGCTCTTTATGGTATGGAAGTAATTGACAGCGGTGTTTCTGTTCTCAGTATGCATGCACCGTGGGAGGTTACCAGCAAGGCGGATGTTTACGAGGCGAAGAAGGCTTATAAGGCGTTCCTTCTGGATGCGTAAGTAAGAGCTAAAGAAAATTGGAAACGAGACAAAACACGCTCTGCGAGTTTTGATTCGTTATCGCAGCAGTCGCTAAGGTTTCATGCAAGCATGGACTTTGGCTTGTTGATTGTGTAAATTATAAAAATTATCGGGCAGACTTTATATGTCTGTCCGTAATTTTTATAGAAAAAATGTTAGATCCTTTTGAAATGTGTTTTTGAAAATTCTATTAAATGAGGAGAGTTGGATTATGTTGAAAAAACAGGCACCGGGAGAGACCATCCTGAAGGTGGGAGGAATGCTCCTGCTTTTTCTTGGCGTTCTGCTGGCATTTGGAAGTGGAAACAATCTTTCCCTGGTTATGAAGGGTAGCAGTGACAGCGCAGTTGTAGAATATCTGAATCAGAACGGTATGACTTACAGCCAGCTGGTGGCAAGCAATGTGATGGTTCTGGTGGCAGGAGTGATCTACCTGGCAGCTGGCGTGGTTGGAGTGAAACAGGCTGGTAAGGTGGAGAATGCAGGCCTTTGTGTGGGAATGGGAGGCCTTCTTATTGCAGAGGTTGTGGCAGAAGTGATTGTTACTATGATCTTCGGGGATTTCGATCCGGCTTCCGTGATCCGAATGCTGATGTTCCCGGCTATTTATATGATTGGCGCAGTGCTGAACTGGCAGGCGAAGAAAGCCAGGAGATAGGGAGGCACCGTCATGCTGGAAGAAGTTAGAGAGCTCTGATAGAGTTTTTAAAATAGTACCAATCGTGCAAAAAATACCTACAAAAAATATTTAAAAAAAATTTCAAAAAGGTGTGTCAAGCGTTTTTGAAAATGTCCTAAAATAATTGAAGTATTAG
>OLSL01003235.1_pt1 | contig 11835 bp, 10 predicted proteins | sample 1672511 | NCBI WGS metagenome assembly OLSL01 (sample SAMEA3136694, study PRJEB25190) | human gut metagenome | biome: human gut; feature: human-associated habitat; material: faeces | place: Austria | collected 2013
TTTGAAAGCCGAGCCACCATTGATGTTGATTTTCTGCTCCGTGGATACTCAAATTCCATAGACGATGTTAAAGATTTGATATGCAAAATTATTGACATACCGACAGGTAACGACTATATCAAAATGACTGCTAAAGGCTTTGAGGAAATTTCTCCACAGAGAAAGTATCACGGTATCAGCACACAGATTATTGCTCAAATAAAAAATGTGCGTGTACCGTTCAATGTTGATATAGGTGTGGGTGATATTATAGTCCCCCGTGCAGAAGAACGCACAATCAACACTCAACTTCCAGACTTTGAAGCACCTGTAATCAAAACTTATTCCATTGAAAGCACCATTGCCGAGAAGTTTGATGCTATTTTGCAACGCTTTGAGCTGACAGGCAGAATGAAAGATTTTTACGATATTTATTATCTTTCAAGGACATTTGATTTTGATGGTGCAAAATTACAGGCTGCAATCTTTGAAACCTTACAGCGTCGGGGTACTCCCTATGATAAAGATAGCTTTAAGCGTGTTGTCGCACTTGCCGAAGACGAGGATATGCAAAAACGGTGGAAATACTTTTTGAAGACCATACAAGATGATACGCTTGAATTTTCAGTAGTTATTCAGGCAATACAGATTTTCCTTGAGCCTGTATTCGATGCGATTGTGAATGAAGAAGAATGGCAAAAACGGTGGAAATGTGATTTGAACTGGATTAAAGATGAAAGGAGTTACAATTTATGAGTAAAGTGCTTACAACCGAACAGCGTGAGCAAGCAGGTTCAGACTCCTATAACAGATTTGAATATCAAGTCCATTGGATTGTATGCCATATTATAGGAAAACTACAAGAAGATGCGGAGTGCATCGTTTTTTGTGAATTTCACGATGATATGGCTGAATTTTCTCCAAACAATCAGCAATACCAGTTTTTTCAGATAAAGACAAAAGAAAATTCTTCTGACTGGACTATTGCGGAAATGTCTAAAAAGGAAAAGAAGAAAGCGGGCGGATACAAAAAATCCTTTTTAGGTTTTATTTTCTACAACTATTTGGTATTTGGCGTCGAATGCTCGCATTGTCACTTTGTATCAAATAATGACTTTGATAATGAGATTTTGTTATGGCAGTCGTACATTGAGGATGGAAAAAGGCTTCAGACCGAGAATATAGCGCTATATACAAAAATCAAAGACCGAATTAGAGAAGAATTTTCAGATGATATGCCGAGCAATTTTGATTCTGTCTTTGATGATTTTATCCAGAGGACTTTTGTCCATAAATCAGAACTACAACTAACAACTTATGAATCTCAAACTATGGGTAAATTTTTCAACCACTTGGCAGACAAAAATATTCCGTCCAATACTGCCAATCTTATTTTTCAGCAATTACTAAATGATGTAAGAAAAAAGAGTAAAGAAAAAATCAAAACACCTATTAGTATGAAAAGTTTGGTTGAGAAAAAAGGTGTGGATATTGCTCAAATAGGTAAGAAAATTGATGGAAATATAAAAAACAGTGGAAATTACGATGCTTTTCACAATTACTTGATTGCCCAAGCATTGCCAGACAATGATATTCGCCGTATAGAGGCAGCTAAAACACTCCACGATACGAGATGGCTTGATGTAAGAGATGTTAGGTATCAAGAAATGGTAATTATGTTGCGAAAAATAATTTCTACATATTGTAACTCGTTTAAGGCAAATGGTTTTAGTGAAGAACTGAAAAAGTTATGTATTCAAGAATTACAAAAGCATAATCTCCTATCGGATTCTCTTGATAAATCGTTAATTGAGGTATTGTATTATGAGCAAAAATTCAGTTGAAACAGTGAAACAGGAGCAAGCATACAAAATTTTAATCAGAAATTTACGAAAGCAGCAGGAGGAAAAAAATAATGAAAAGGCTAACGATAAAAAAGCTGATAGTAATCAGTCAAAGTGAGTCTCGCTCGTTAGAGGTTCCTTTTGAAGATGGGCTTAATATTATTTTGGGAGGAAATAAAACAGGAAAGTCTTCCATTATCAAAAGTTTATTTACTACTCTGGGATGTGAGTGTAAAAGAATCGAAAGCGATTGGAAGAAACTCATTTCTGCTTGTTTGCTATTCTTTAAATACGGAGAAAAACAATTTTGTATTGTCAGACAAGGTAGAAAATTTCAAATTTTTGAAAATATCAGTAATAATTATTCATGTATTATTGAAACAGAAGCTTTTCACGAATATAGTAATTGCTTAATGGATATTTTAGAAATTAAAATGCCTTGCATTTCAAAAGATGGTATGCAATTCAATATAACGCCGCCATTACTTTTTAGATTTCAATATATTGACCAAGATGAGGGTTGGAGTAAAATAGCTGATTCTTTCAGTAATGTTGCATATATCAAGGATTGGAAAACAAACACAAATAAATATGTATGTGGATATTTAGATGATACCTATTATGCCCTACAAGCACAAAAAGCAGAATATATACTTGAAAGAGATGATAAGAAAAAAGAATTCGGTTATAATCAAAGCTTTGTCTCTCGCATCTCATCTACATTAACGCAAATTGAGAATGTTGAGTCCGTTGAAGATGTTACAACTGATATAGAATCTTTGCTTTCTAAGGCAGAAGAAATGAGAAAAATGCAATTTTCTTACAGTGCAGAAATGACCGTTTTGGAAAATGACATATATGTCAATCAACATAAATTGCATATCGTAGAACACAATCTCACGGAAACAAAAAAGGATATTGAGTTTGCAATGTCTCAAGAAGATGAGTTGATATGCCCAATTTGTGGTACCACTTATTCAAACGGATTAGAGGAACAATTAAATATAACTTCAGACTATGCTCATTGCGAGAAACTCATTGTCGAACTGAAAAATAGCATATCTATTGCTACAAAAGAATTGGAAAGACTTAAGGAGAAATATAACGGTGTCTCTTTAGAAATTCAATCTATTGAGCAAAAAGTTCGTAACTCTCAAGAACTTTTATCCTATTCTTCTTTTTATAAGAACAAGGGACAGTATGAGATATATGAATCCTGCAAGGCTCAATTGGAAGTTCTACAACGAGAAATAGATTCGTATGTTTCTAAAATTGCAATAATTGACGAGAAAATAAACGAAAAGAAATCCAAAGAGCGTTCAAAAGATATAAGAGAAAATATAGAAGGATATTGCCGCACTTTGGCAGATGCTATAAATCTTCCTAAAACATTCATTAAACTAAGGGATTTTGTGCAAATAATAGACCGTACAGGCAGTGAAACACCTCGATTGGTTTATATGTATCAGTCGGCGCTGTATCTATATAACTTATATAGAGCAAATAGTCCTTTCAATTTTTATGTAGTTGACACTCCAAATCAGCAAGGTCAGGATGCAGAAAATTTAGGGAGCATATCATTAGAGTTGTTTTTGTCAGACGATGGGCAGGTCATAGTGGGAACTGAACGAGAAACTGGAATAGAGTCAAAAGCAAATAATGTAATTAGATTAACAGAAAAGCGTAGATGTTTAAATAATACTAATTACGAGAAACACATTGAATTGCTTGGAAAATTACAAAAAAGTGCAATTAGTTGGGTTGCGGATAATCACAAGAAGCTCAAAGAAGATTTTGATGAATGACATCATTTTCAAAAATAAGACACACAGAAGCATTGGAAATGTTTCACTTCATAAACAATGTTGAAAATCTGTGTATTGAGGGGTTTCTGATACATACTTTCAGCACTAAGGATAAGGTTGTAAAGTATGGCAGAAACAATCAGTTTGATATCTCCGAGCAGTCCAAAGTTGTTCAGCGTGGCAAAAAATGCACAATTAACGCCTTATAGAGCTGAAAAAACAGAGCTGAAAAACAGACTGATACAGGAAGGCAGATACACGGGCTGCGTTGACGAGCTGATTTTCAAGGTTGTCAATGCTCCTGTTAAGAAAATGAAAATTAAACATATCTAAGGCACATCACACATAGCCGCTTATTCTTATTCCCCTAAGAGTAAGCGGCTTTTTTGCGTTCTCTCACTCTTAGTAAACTACACCATCAATTGCTTTAAAGCTGTTCGATTTACTGCATTGACTTTACAATAAAAGTTGAGTATAATGTATTAAAACACACCATTGTTAATTAAAACTGAGTGTGGTTTAGTGCAGAGGTGAAATGATGCTTGAACAGAAAGATATAAAAATTCTTAGAGGGATTTTTTCGGATTATGATTATATTATGACGACAGCTCAACTTAATGCTGAAAAGCTATCTTATAGGGATATTCAGCGAATGCTGGATGAAGGATTGATTGAAAAGATTAAGCGAGGTTATTATCATTGGATTGAGGATTATGATAATAGTGAAATCGTAATTATCAATAGCCTGTTCCCTGATGCAGTTCTATGTATGGAAACGGCTTTGTTCTATTATAAATACAGTGACAGAAACCCTGCTGAATGGAATATTACAATAGACAAGAACACTTCTCGCCAGCGTATAAAAATAGATTATCCTTTTGTCAAGGCTTATCGAGTTGAGCCTGAACTGGTTACTTTGGGTGAAACCGAGGGTGAGATTGATTTTCATAAAGTCCGTATTTATGACCGTGACCGTACCATCTGTGATGTGCTGCGAAATATGAACAAGATGGATAAGGAGATTTTTAATAAAGCAGTGCAGGGCTATGTAAAAGACCCGAAAAAGAATATACCGAATCTTATGGAATATGCGAAAATTTTGCGTGTGCAAAAGCGTGTAAAAGAATTGATTGGAGTGTGGTTGTAATGGCAGATATAGCGGCGTCCGTTCTGGCAAAGCTCAGAAATAAAGCAAAGGATTCTGGCATCAGTTATCAGCAGTGTCTACAGCTTTTTATGCAGGAAGAATTTTTAAGAAAACTTTCGAAATCTGGATATGATGATTTTCTGGTACTAAAAGGCGGTTTGTTTATCTACACTCTTACAAACTTTGAAAGCCGAGCCACCATTGATGTTGATTTTCTGCTCCGTGGATATTCAAATTCAATAAACAATGTTAAGGATTTGATTTGCAAAATAATTGATACACCGACAGGCAACGATTATATTGATATGACTGCAAAGGGCTTTGAGGAGATTTCTCCGCAGAGAAAGTATCACGGCATCAGTACACAGATTATCGGACGGATAAAGAATGTGCGAGTACCGTTCAATGTCGATATAGGTGTAGGAGATGTTATCGTACCAAAGGCAGAACAGCGTAAAATCAATACGCAGCTTCCAGACTTTGAAGCTCCTGTAATCAAAACCTATTCCCTTGAAAGTACCATAGCTGAAAAGTTTGATGCCATTCTGCAACGCTTTGAGCTGACGGGCAGAATGAAAGATTTTTACGATATTTATTATCTTTCAAGAACATTCGATTTTGAGGGAGCAAAATTACAATCCGCTGTATTTGAGACCTTGCAGCGACGTGGCACTCCCTACGACCGAAATAGTTTTAAGCGTGTTGTCGCACTTGCCGAAGATGAGGATATGCAAAAGCGTTGGAAATATTTTTTGAAGAACATCAAAGATAATACGCTTGAGTTTTCTGTTGTGATAACGGAAATACAGACATTCCTTGAGCCTGTATTTAAAGCGATAGTGAATGAAGAAGAGTGGCTTGATTCTTGGAAAAGCCGCCATAATATGTGGATAACCAACCTAACGAAAGGTAAATGATACTAATGCAGCCAATAATAAAAGATATTATTTTATCAATTTCGGATGATGTTGTAAGTAATCTTACGCAATCTTTTGAAAAGACATACTATGGAAAAATGAATTACTCCAGTAAAAACACTATTCTTGATTCTGATAATAAACTTTTGAAAGAAACAATAGGATTCGAAATAGCATTTATTCATGTTATTACATACTTTTTGGCATATAGTATGAGCTGTTCGCATGAATATATGCATATACTAAATATTCTTGATACCGATAAATTATTTTCATGGTTTAAAATAAAAGATAATAGTATGTTTTTACAATTAAATGATTGTAACATACCCACAGAAAAGGAAATATACGAATTAATAAATGAGCATGACAAATTTATTGATAAAAATGTTAAGAAAAAATTAGGACAGTTTTATACTCCCACAGGAATAGCAAAAAAAATGGTGTTTGAAGTTAGAAATGAGTTAAAAGATCTATCCGAACGAGATTTAGTGGTGGATCCTGCCTGTGGAACTGGTGTTTTTGTTGTAGAGACTGTTGAGCAGATGAGTGCTTTTCTTTCGTTTGATGAATTAATTAAGTTTGTTGAAAACAACATGTTTGCCTACGATGTAAATCCTTTTTCGGTTATTGCAACGAAGATAAGTGTTTTAAATACATTGTTGGAGATAGCACCTGATAGCGTGCATAAAAACAATCTTTTACTTGGTATTCCAGCACTAAATAATATAAAATGGAAAAATACAATTGTAGATAAAGAGGAAAAAGAATTTTCAATTATACTTGGCAATCCCCCCTATTTTAAATTAGATTCCAAAGCATTAAAGGATATAGATGGGTATGATGCCATAATATATGGTCAGCCAAATATATATTCTCTGTTTATGCATTGGGGAATATCTCATTTGCGTACCAATGGAACAATGAGTTTTATTGTACCTCAATCTATTCGTTCTGGGCTCTACTTTAAGAATCTTCGTGAGGAAATGAAAGAGTTGAGAATTAAATCAATATTACACATTGATTCGAGACAAAACATATTTGACAGAGCAGAACAAGCAGTTTTTATAATTTGTTTGCAAAACAAACCTGTATGTAACACTAAAACTAGAATACAATTTATCAATGGCAATCAGAATGTGTTATCTGAATTTTCAATATCTCGTTCAAAATTAATGATGGGTAAAGATAATAACTACATGTTTATTATTAACAAAAAATCTGAAATGTACGATGTATTGGAAAAAGTCTATAAGAATGGCACAACGCTATCTGTCAATGACTCATTAGTGAAATTCTCTAATGGTTTATTTGTATGGAATCAACATAAAGAATCACTCGCCGATTCATCTGATAAAGCTATACCAATTGTGTATGGTGGAGATGTTCAGCCTGTAAATTTCCAATTCATTACCTCTTGGGCTAACGATGAACGAAAGGCATTTGCGAGAATAACTGATAAAACTCGTCCTTATGTTTTATCGGGTAAGAGATTATTGGTACAACGGACAACTAACTTTGAAAAAGACATACGATTAAAAGCATGTCTAATATCTGATGATTTTTTGGAAAATTATGATAGTTACTTTTTAGAAAATCACGTAAATTTCTTATGTTGCAACTCTGGAAAAGAAGAAATTTTAACGGATGAAATAATGTATTATTATTTGGGATTACTTAACTCAAAACTAATAAATTATGTTTTTATAAGTAAAAGCGGTAATACGCAAGTATCGGCAAACGAATTGAATCTACTGCCATTTTCTAAAAATAATGTAAAAGATATTTCGGCATTTGTATCAAAATATTTGTCAGAGTTAAGAGAACATCAAGAAGAATTGGATAGGCTTGTATGCGAAGCATATGATTTATCCGTTAATGAAATAAATATGATTCTAGATTATTGAGGTGAGGCATTTATGAAAAAACTACAGTTTAAAACAAATTCCCGCCATATTAGCCAATTAGGGCGTGAGCTTGTTACAGATTTTGTTACAGCATTAGTGGAACTTATTAAAAACTCTTACGATGCGGATGCCTATGGTGTGAAAATCATTTTGGATAAACCCAATACCCCACAAAGCAGGATTGTTCTAATTGACACTGGTACAGGAATGACACAATCGGACTTCGAAAATAAGTGGATGGTAATTGGTACAAACAATAAAATTACTGAACCTTATACCCCTAAAGGTAGAAAAAAGGCAGGAAAAAAAGGTATTGGTAGATTTTCAGTTGAACGTTTAGCAGAAAAAGTTCAAATTTACTCATTTCCAGAATTTGAACCACCATATAGAGTAGATATTAACTGGAATAGTTTTGAGGAAATAAATATTCCTGCATTGACCCAAAGAATTGGTATACTAAAAGACCATCAAGAATCTACAGCTGCAAAATTCATTTGTAATCAGCTTGAGTATTTTATGGTTACTGATAAGATTCTTCAAGAAGATAAAGATACTGTGGAATCGATACTTGGAACAAAAAGTTTTGAATACCCTATGTTTTATAAAAACGAAACACTCAGGCTGCTTGAAGATAAAGTCGTACCGATAATAAAGAAATATGAAGACATTGAATTACTGATTGGCGATGTTTCAAGTTCATTGGATACTATAGATTCACAAAGCGAATCAGAAGTATTTACTATGCTTGAAGAGTTATATATTAAATTTAACTTATCTAAATCTCAAACTGGTATGATTTTAATCATGGAAGGTTTGAGAGATGAATGGAAACAAAGAGATATCGACAAACTACAAAAAGAATTACGCTTATTAGTAGCTCCAGATTTTATCGAAAGCGACCCATTCAAAATTGAACTAGTTGCTCCCGAATTTAAAGTAGAGGATATTGTATTAGTCAATGAAATTCTTGACTTAAGATATGCAAAAATTGATGCTGAGATTTTTGATAATGCTCAAAAATCACGTATAATTTATAGTGATAAGGAAGGGAAAAATGACATCGTTGAGGAGAACTATGAAAAGCCTTTGTTATGTGGAAATCTGAAAGCGGAGATATACTTCTTCCTAAGAGACAGTGCAAATTTATCTGATGCCGAGTCTGGATATAATTTTAGATTTGCTCAAAGAATTCTAGACACGTATTGTGGCATTAAGATTTATCGAGATAATTTTAGAGTTAAGCCATACGGAGATATAGGGAATGATTGGCTCTTGCTTGACCAGAAAAAGGTAAAAGATACACACGGATATCTTGTGGGTAATAATCAGGTTATAGGTGTGGTTAAGATTGGGGATGAGACCAATCCTCTATTGATTGATGCGACCAATAGAGAAGGAATTATAGAAAATGAAGCTTACTCGCAGCTTGTCAGCTTTTTATCTAAATGTACAAATCTTATTAGTGATGTCAGAAGAAAGGCGTATTTGGCTGAGCAGGAAGAAATTCAAAAGCTTGCGGACGAAAAAAAGAAGATTGATTCCCAATTCGAAAACTTAAAAGAGCTATATAAGGAAGATGATTTTGTAAAACAAATCGGGAAATTATCTTCTAATGATGAAGAAGTTTCAGCTCAAAAAATTGATGAACTTCTGGAAACATATATTGCGCATACTGAAAAGAAGAAGCAAGGAATTGAAAAAATCCAAAATGATTATAATAGACACTATTCAGAAACGCAAAAAGCATATCAAGCAAAAATTGATTTTCAAGAAAGTGAATTGAATCTTTATAAAAATCTGGCGTCATTGGGCATGCTAACGGGATCATTTGGACATGAAACAAGTGACATTGTTAGCAGAATACAAACGAGTTTGCTTCTTGTTAACCTTTATTTGGATAATGGTATGGATATAAACCAAATTAAAGATGTTGTATCTATTGTTAGTGGAGATTTTGACCGTATATATGCATACAGTAATTTAATTGTTAATTTTTTGCGCAAACGAAAGAGAACTATTGATTCAGAAATTAATCTCAGTAGTGCATTAAAAGAAGTTGGCGGTTTTTATCAAACCATAGTTAAGTCTTTTGATATCACTTTGAATTTTGTGTGTGAAGATACGATAGAATATAAAATTAAACAAATTGACTTTGAGTCCATTGTCATCAACATGATAACAAACGCTTTTGAGCAAGTTAAGGGACGAGAAAACCGTAAAATTACTGTTACTATTTCCCAGAGTGCTTCACATTTAATAATCTATTTTGAAGATTCGGGGACGGGGGTTCCAGAAGGAAAAGAAAAAGAGATTTTTAGACCTTTTGAAACTACAAAAGAAAACGGAATTGGATTAGGATTGAATATTGTTAAAGATATTGTAGAAAAATATCATGGGGATATATCTGTTAAGCGTTCTGAAACTATGCTTGGAGCGAAATTTATTGTAACATTACCAAAAGGAGATGAGTAAGATGGATGAATTGATTGGTTTGTTTATTGAAGACGAAGCTGCAAATGTTGACGTATACACTCGACTTTTTGCTCTTGAAGGATTGAAACTTGATTGTCTAGATAAACTTCCATTAACAGTTGACAGCTATTATGATATTATTTTGGAGAAGAATGTAGATTTCTTAATTATTGACTTTCATTTAGAGAAACAGGTCACATATAAAGGGATAGATGTGCTAAGAGAAATACGAAAACATGATAGTACAATCTATGCTGTTCTTTTAACCAACTATGAACTTGATGACTTTGCAGACCAGTTTGGTGATTATGACTATGAGTTGCAAAAATCAGAAATTACTTCTCGATATAAAGATGTTGCAGAAAAGATAAAGAGAGCTTGCGGTTTAAGAAAAGAAAATTTGATGTATAGAGCTGTTGAAATCAATCAACAACAAGATACCGAAACTATTCGATTATTACAAGAAATTAGCTCAAAGTTGGATGAAAAAAAATAACAGAGGATGTCATTATGGAATATATAAGAAAACAACGTTGGGCAAATTACTTAAGCCCTAAGTGCAAAGAATACTTAAGAAATGACTTTTCTCATGAATGTGCATATTGCAAATTGCAAGAACAAGAAGTAGGAATAGTTGGTTTGGACTTTTTTGAAATAGACCATTTTAAGCCGCAGTCCTTGAATTTGCCTGACACACATAAATATCATAATTTATATTATTCTTGCGAAAAGTGTAATAACGAGAAAAGTGATATTTGGGATACAAAACTACTCGACCCTTGTACTGATGATATCTTTTCTGGGATTAACCCTGCAATTATAGGAGGAAAAAAAGAGAATCATTATAAATATATTGCCAAAAACGATAGAGGAACATTTTATATTAATACCTTTAAACTTAATTCCAGAACACAAATCCGTTTCAGGAAAGCAAGAGAAAATCATGAAAACAGCTTACACACGATTAATACTCTGATTGATGAAATACTATTGAAATTTCAATACAATGCCGAATTACACGATTTGAAGGATTTGATATATCAATTAGACAACCTTAGACATTTAAAGCAACAAGAGCTTGGCAAGCTGCCTAAAGATGAAATGTTCGAAAAAGCAGAAGAATATCTAAATGATAAGGGAATTGAAAACAGTCTGGTATTTGAAGAGTATAATATGGATTTTAAGATGAAATTCAATGGTAGTACATATTATTGCGAACTTTTGGTAGATAACTCACTGGAAGAAAAAACAGAATATAGAAAAAACATAAGTGTAGAAAAGTTGACTACTTGGTTTGAAAAATTAAATTCTAATTTTGGCATTTTGTTTTATTATCCCAGAATAAACCGCATGTATTTTTATCCTGTTTCAAATAACATGACACTTCCAGAAATTACTGATGGTAAAAAAATAAGACAAATAAAAATCAATGACAAGTGTTTATTATAGAAGGTTAGACTGAAGGACATTATTTCCTTAACTTGAGGTAATGAAAAGGCGGAGTCTGGGATAGGCTTATTGAAAGAATTATCAAAGCAAATGATTTGAGATTTTGTAAAAGGATTTACCGTTGCTAATTTAAAAATATGTGGCAGTTTTATTTAACATTTTATTTGTGGGAAAAGGGTTGCGTAATCGATATTAGTACTGCAAAAAAATACTGATATTTCCGTGATTTTTGTGGGGATATGTTTTAATTTGATACTCACGTTGAGACGGTAGTACTGCTTTCCCACAAAAAGCCAGACGGACATATCAACGTAA
>OLSL01003250.1_pt1 | contig 11795 bp, 8 predicted proteins | sample 1672511 | NCBI WGS metagenome assembly OLSL01 (sample SAMEA3136694, study PRJEB25190) | human gut metagenome | biome: human gut; feature: human-associated habitat; material: faeces | place: Austria | collected 2013
TCAAACATTATCTGAATTCTGTCAATTCAAAACTCAAAAATCTGACTGAAATATCTGATTTTATCAGTTTTGAATTGACAGAATTCAGATAATGTTTGAGTTTGCCAAGTTCAGAGAATAACCACCAATGCCTGTCGCTCATCCATAGACAAATGAATGGGCAACTATGAGAATCTCCATTTCGTTTGCACATATTTGAACAGCAGGGTTCATCATCTTTCCCTACCTTAAATTCTAGGCATTTATATTCTGTATCGTTCTTTGGAATCTTATTTTTTCTACGTTTGGTAAGTTCTGCTTGAAATCCTCTGCAACACTCTTTATGCACTTCTATATTTGCAAGAATCTCTGCATTTAAGAAAATATCAAGATGTATCAGTTCTTGGATAGGTTGATCTGTAAGTTCCTTTTCATTAATAATTTCGTAATCAACATCCAATTCATATCGCTCAGTTATCAGATGGGAAATCCAATGGTATCGTGAAACCGGACTCATCTGCGAACGATTTTGCTTCAGTAAGAAATAATCTATTCTATCATTTGCCAAGTCAAGCAAGTCTGCCAAACGTATGAGAATCATCATGTACTTCAAGCTGACTAACTCTTCCTTCGCTGAAGATTTCATTTCATATACATCTGTTGTATTCCATCCATGACTATCTGATATTGTAGCTATTGTTTCAGCTTCAAGCTCTGATAGGAAAGACAACATATCTTCTTGCCAATGACGGATAAACATAGCACTTTCATATGCGTGAGGTTCACGCACACGGTTCTCAAAGAAGTCAAAAATATCTTGAAATACCTCAATCAAAGACAATCCCATTTCTTTCCTAATCCGATGAATCTCGTCCATCGCGAATTTATTTGATTTATAGGCATTGTCAATTTTTTTGTTAAATGTCAACATACGATTAAGCCACTTACTGATTAATTGTTCAGACTTGACATTAGAATCGTTAAACGAGGATACACTCGGATGTATAACCATGCTTATATCATGTAGATAACATGCATTAAATAGCAAGAAGAAATCATTAGCCTTCAAATTCAAAAAATCCACATTATTTACGAGCCTAACTACATTTTTTATTAGATTGATAGCGTGTTCGTGATTGTGTAATGTATAAGCATTCAAGAATTTGGAACCATTATGCCAAAGGCTTTTAACAAGTCTATGTGTTTGGATTAATCGGTCAATCTTTTCAGGATCTTGAATCTTTTGACGGTATATACCGAGCCCTTCAAGAATTCCGAGATCTATATCCATCCTCTCGTTCAAATCCTTTGGATCAAGAGATCTCACAAACTCGAAGAAATCGCAAATTTTCAAACGATAATTCCTGAGCATTGATATAATTCTTAACTCATAGTATTTTATTGGCTTAATGTCAGACCTCAAAATTGATAGATTATCTCCAGATTGAATGTTACAAGCGAATGAGAAACAGCAATTCAAAATTTTACGTCTGAAGTTCTCTGAATTTCTGAAAACAAACTCGCACCATGAAGGAAATCCTGTTTTTGAATTAAAACATGGATTTCCGGAATCAGACACTCCTGTGATTGAATTTAAGAATGGGAACAATTTCCACACATCATTGGCACTATAAGATGTATCCTTTATAGCCTCAACAAATCTTTCAGAGTTACGGAAAGGACGTACACTTCGTACAACACGAGAAAGGGATTCATATTCGTCCACAGTAGCAACATCTGCACTGCATAACATCGAACTGATTCTATGGTAATACAAGTATTTTTCAGACCTAAGAGTACTGCAATTATATTTTGACAGAGCGATATCATATTGTTGAATTTTGGCACAGAAATCTTTTTTCTCGCTGAATGGCATATCTCTTAGAATCAACTCAAATTCAGATTTGAATATTTCTTCCTCAAAGACCTCAAATAAGGCATCAATTAGTTCTTTTGAAGTCTTATCTTGAGATGTAACATCGTCAATTTTGAATGTTTCATAGAACTTCGCTTTTAGCTCCTTATCATATTTCCCATTCAAAAGAATTTGCAGTTTCCTTTGTCTAAATAGAAAATATCGTTTGTATCGTCTGAGCCACTTAAGTCGTTCTTCACCATAAGAATTATCTTTAAGTTTGGTTCTTTTCGAACGGAGTTTATTTATCTCAAGATTAACGACATCCTGTAAAACCGTTAGCTTTTTCAAGGCAACGTTATCATCAACTTCATCAATATTCCCCTTTATCCATCCGCCCATTGACACAGGTCGTTGAACTAGAAACAGACCATCCATACCTTTAAAAGAGTCATTTATATCACAAATTGTACTCTTTCCATTAGGATGAAACTGTATGTTATAATTTATATCCATTGCTTGCGACAGTAAATCATGCCCCATAACTGGATATTCCTCCCAATCTTTTTGGGATTCAGTAACCGAATTATTGAGTCTTTGGATTAATTCTCCAAATAAATCCGAATTAATGTTCTTGGCAAATACGACTGAATCATCCACATAGAAATACGAGTCTGAATCCATTAATTTATCAACATGACTCATACAATCAGCGACTTCTATCATGCATAAATTACCAAAAAAGTATGATTGTGGTAGTCCTTGCGCTATTCCTCGGACAGGATAGAAACCGTTAACCGGTTTTACATTGTTCTGTTGCTCCTTATAATATACATCTTTCCATCCCTGGATGTTCTCCTCGCGAATTTTAAAATATAGAAGTTTAGATATAATAGTCTTCAGACACTTTTTATCAGCATTGTCTTTATATTTACTCGAAACAGCATTCCAAATAAAATTCAGAATCTTTAAAGGATTGATAGATGGGAAAAAGTCTTTAAGGTCAAAACTAATTTCTTTATCATATTCGCGTGTCTTGGAATATTCCCGACAGCGAGTCGTTACTATTTGAGAATATTGGCGGTATTTCTCTGTCCAATTCATAAAGATACTACCTATATTACAACTTGGAATATTACCATAGAAATTATGAGGTAGCATACGTGATAATTCCGATAGATTCCGTTTCCCATTGGAATCGTCAAACATTAAAGGCATAAGCATTGATGCCATACAAATCTGATTGACGAGGCTAGCCGTGTGCAATGGGCGATACTCCACAATTGTATTTCCTTCGGAACTCAGTTTCTTGATTTTAAAGAAAACGTTGACTTCTAACAATTCGTTTTCATCATCAAGTAATTGGTTTAGAGTTTTCTTACATTTTTCAATAGTATCTGAAACAATGCCATTAAAGTCATATTTATCTCTTAGCCGAAGAAATGTATCCAGATCTTCGGGGTTGAGCAAATCACGCTCTGAGATATATGACTCCATAGCAAAAATTGCCTTATAAATATTCTCCTCTGATAGTATTTGCTCTCTTAATTCGGTTCTCATAATTCTATGTGTACTAATTTCTATTTTGACGATAATGTCTGTATTAATCGATTAAGCTCTGAGAATGCCTTATATAAGTTGCTCTGTAGTCCGCTCCCATCGCTTTTGCCACACTCAAATGTACCCTTATCAACTCTTATACAAAAGTCGTATTTTGGGGTCATTTCCCTAAATAACCTATCAAAGTTATCCATGTTAATCTTCACATCGTAAATAACATCCTTTGATAACGTTATATTAAGAATTTCTCCAAATTCAACAGCGATCTGCTGGTCCAGTTTGATAACAGGAAGAACCTTGATATCAGATATAACTGCGTTCAGGAATTTACACCATTGTCCAAGCATATTATCAAATGATTGTATATTGTCTTTAAAATATCCAAACCCATATTTGAAATGATGATTCGAGGCAATGTATAGAAGAAGGCCGTTCATATAATCATACTTGGCGTTTTTCCTTCGCTCTATCTGATTTTCTAAATCATAATCCATCAATAAATTCAAGAATAATAGCTTCTCTACTCTATGTCTTACCTCTCTCTCTTTAGGCGATGACTGTACTCCTTCATCAATCATACCGATCTCATCTACATTCATTGATTGGGCATTACTATTGATGAACAATTTGTATAATACCTCTCTATTCAAGTCCTTAAATAAAACTTGTTCGAGATTACTGGGGTATATGTTTTCCATATTGTTTAATCCTTTGTAATCTTTAGATAATAATCACAAAAATCTTTAACACCGCTTGGAAGTTTAATACTTTTTACTTCGCACCCGAATCTGAGCATAAGTCGATATAACTTTATGAAAGCATCATTTCCTGCCTTATCCTGGTCAGCTATCATATAAAGATTGTAGTTTTTTAGTTTGGTAAGATCTTCAGTTGGTAACGAAGTCGCACTAGGCAGTGCTACACTATCATAACCTACTGATAACATGGCTAAACAGTCTGTTATGCCCTCAGTAATAAAAAGTCTTGCACCATGTTGCATTGATTCCAAAATTGGGAGGTTATATAATCTAATCGATGAGCCACATATTCTTTTAAATCTTGGTATGTGAAAATCTGGATTATCTTTTCCCAAATATCGAGTCTGCAAACCTATTAGATTATTACTCTCATCATAGTAAGGAATGATTAATGAGGGTGCATCAATAGTTAGATATTTTCCATTCGATGTTAACACCTTCGCTGTTTTTAATCGATTTATTCCGAATTGAACTTGTATTATATCTTTTAAACTATTCACGTTATCAATAGAATGAATCTTGGAGGACTCAATTACATCACTTTTAATTTTCCTCTGACTTCGTAAAAAATTAATTCCTGTCTTTGTCAGGGTTGTGTGTTCCATTATAAATTCAGCAACCTCTCGATCGAAAAGAGGTGAAACGTCATTAGTTGATTCCCTTCGGGGTAGATTTATAACAGAATCTTTCCATCTTGCAGACCGTCTTTCAACAGAAGGGATGTGAACACCATATTCATTAGCCAGAATTATACAAGCCTCAACGAAAGATACAGAGAATTTTTCTTGAATAAAAGTTATTGCGTCTCCACCTATATCGCATGAAAAGCATTTCCAATGATTATTTCTAAAGCCAAGACTTGCAGTACGGTCATTATGCTTAAAACAATGAGCCATATGTTTTTTGACATCAAGTCCAAAGCGTTTGGCGGCATCTTCACAGTTAATTTCGTGAAGTTGTCTAATTATTTCATCAGGTATTCTCATTTTGATATTTATTCAAATTTTTAGGCACTTATTCGGGAATAGATGAGCTAACCAATATTTATACTTTTCTCGGTATATGTTTGTGCATTTCTACACAAGAGCAATGGAGGAGACTCTTCGACTGCGCCCAGGATGACAGATACTCTGTCAACTCAATGAATGCACAAATTCATTTCGATTGAAGCATAAACTAACCATTATGAGGGTTATTATTTATTCGGTGTAACCTTTTACTACATCAGTGTGATGATTCTAATCGTTCAGCCATTCGAAAATATCGAATAACTTAAATGCGACAATATTATATGTAAGCATTTAAGTCATTTCTTAGCCGTTTTTGTGCGTAATAATCTTCTATCATTTTATTGAATTCATCCATTGATATTTCTCTCTCTATATGTTTACGTGCCATTTCAATAAGGAAGCCGAAATCGTGAGATTATCAACAGCCTGTAAACCAATAGATGTTCGCCAAAGTTTGGCACGTTCACGTTTATCTGCGTTTTCATCATTTAGGTATTTGTCAAATATATGCATGATCTTATTTGTTTTTTTGAGTTTTATGCCCAAAATTGAGCTACGTATGATGCAAAAGTACAAAAACGATTCCGATTATCGAATATAATTCACTATATTTGCATCATAAAATCGTATCAAAGAATGAAACTTAATAGAATAAAGGCTGTCCTTTCAGAAAAAGGAATTTCCCAGACATGGTTGGCAAAGAAGCTCGACAAAAGTTTCAGCATGGTTAATGCCTATGCGTGTAATCGGATTCAGCCTAATTTGGATACTTTACAGCAGATTGCAGAGATACTACAAGTTGATTTAAAGGATTTGATAACGGATAAAAAGGAACGATTACAATAAAATCATGCCTGATGTTTTTTTGATTCATTCGCAACTTTTATAGAAGTGAATAACATTGACCATCAAAATACAGGGCAATAAGATAAACAAGTAGTAACTACTTATTATAAAGTGAGGATATGTCAATACAAAGCGAATCGGCATTGGAAGCCGGACTAATAGCAACTCTTCAACAAATGGACTATGAATACGTTCAAATTGCAGAAGAAGATAATTTGTATGCCAATTTCAAACGACAGTTGGAAATCCACAACCGTAAACGGCTGGAGGAGCATGGGCGCAGTGAGTTTACAACAGAAGAGTTTGAAAAGATTCTCATATACCTTGAAGGTGGCACTCGCTTTGAAAAGGCAAAGAAACTCCGTGACCTCTATCCTCTTGATACAGCAGACGGACAACGTATTTGGGTTGAATTTCTCAATAGGCAGCAGTGGTGTCAAAATGAGTTTCAGGTTTCTAACCAAATTACAGTTGAAGGTCGCAAGAAGTGCCGCTATGACGTGACTATTCTCATCAACGGTTTGCCATTGGTGCAGATAGAGCTGAAACGCCGTGGAGTTGAACTAAAACAAGCATACAATCAGATACAGCGTTATCACAAGACTTCATTTCACGGACTATTTGACTACATCCAGTTGTTTGTCATTTCCAACGGTGTAAACACTCGCTATTTTGCAAACAATCCAAATAGTGGCTATAAGTTTACATTCAACTGGACGGATGCTGCCAACCATCCGTTCAACGAATTGGACAAGTTTGCCGTGTTCTTTTTGGAGAAATGTACGCTTGGCAAAATCATTGGGAAATACATCGTATTGCATGAAGGCGATAAATGCTTGATGGTACTTCGTCCTTATCAGTTCTATGCCGTGGAAAAGATATTGGATCGCGTGCAGAACTCCAATGACAATGGTTATATCTGGCATACAACTGGTGCGGGAAAAACATTGACCTCTTTCAAGGCAGCGCAACTTGTATCAGAATTGGATGATGTGGATAAGGTGATGTTTGTTGTTGACCGTCACGACCTAGACACACAAACGCAATCGGAATATGAAGCATTTGAACCGGGAGCTGTGGATGGTACTGATAATACAGACGAACTTGTAAAAAGACTTCAAAGTAATTCCAAGATTATCATCACCACCATTCAAAAACTGAATGCCGCAGTTAGCAAGACATGGTATAGCAACAAAATAGACGCTATCCGCCACTCTCGTATCGTGATGATATTTGACGAGTGCCATCGCAGTCATTTCGGGGACAGCCATAAGAAGATTATGAAGTTCTTTGATAATGCCCAGATATTCGGTTTTACGGGTACTCCTATTTTTACTGAAAATGCCGTAGATGGACATACAACGAAAGAGATATTTGGCAACTGCCTTCACAAATATCTCATTAAGGATGCCATTGCCGATGAAAATGTACTTGGCTTCCTTGTAGAGTATTATCATGGAAATGAGGTCGTTGATAACGACAATCAAAGTCGTATGGAAGAAATTGCCAAGTTTATCCTTAACAATTTCAACAAATCCACATTCGATGGTGAGTTTGATGCCTTGTTTGCCGTACAATCGGTGCCTATGCTTATCCGATATTACAAGATTTTCAAAGCACTAAATCCTAAAATTCGTATCGGGGCGGTATTTACATACGCTGCCAATAGCAGTCAGGATGATGAGCAGACAGGTATGGGTACGGGACATTATGTTAGTGAAAGTGTAGGTGAGGCAGATGAATTGCAAGCCATCATGGATGATTATAACGAGATGTATGGCACTGCTTTTACCACAGAGAACTTCCGTGCTTACTATGACGACATCAACCTACGAATGAAAAAGAAGAAAGCGGACATGAAGCCGCTTGACCTTTGTCTTGTCGTAGGAATGTTCCTTACTGGTTTTGATAGCAAGAAGCTAAATACGCTCTATGTGGATAAGAATATGGAATATCACGGTTTGCTGCAAGCATTCAGTCGTACCAATCGTGTACTGAACGAGAAGAAACGATTCGGCAAGATTGTGTGCTTTCGTGACTTGAAAAATAATGTTGATACATCCATCAAGCTATTCAGCAATTCCAATAATCCTGAAGATATAGTACGTCCTCCGTTTGAGGAAGTGAAAAAAGAATATAAAGACTTAGCCACTGAGTTCTTGCAGAAATATTCTACACCCAGCAGCATAGACCTTCTGCAAAGCGAGAATGATAAGAAAAATTTTGTGCTTGCGTTTCGTGACATCATTCGCAAACATGCTGAGATTCAGATATACGAGGATTACAGCGAGGATGCAGATGACCTCGGAATGACCGAGCAACAGTTTAACGACTATAAGAGTAAATACCTTGATATAACTGTCGGATTTATCAATCCCCCAGCAACACCCTCTGTCGTAGCGGAAGACCCCGTTCCATACGGAAATGAACAGGGATTGGAAGATATAGATTTCTGCCTTGAGCTTCTACACAGCGACATTATCAATGTGGCGTATATTCTTGAACTCATTGCGGAACTTGACCCCTATAGCGAAGACTATTCAGAAAAGCGTCAGCATATTCTTGATACGATGATTAAGGATGCCGGAATGCGAGGTAAGGCAAAACTCATTGATGGATTTATCCAGAAGAATGTGGATGAGGACAAAGAGAACTTCATGAACGGGCGCAACAAGGCTGATGGTACCAATGAATTGGAAGAACGTCTGAACCAATATATCGTGTCTGAGCGCAACAAGGCTGTATGCGATTTGGCCGATGAAGAACAAATTTCAGCAGATGTACTAAATCTCTATATGAAGGAGTATGACTATCTGCAAAAGGAGCAGCCGGAAATCATACAAAAGGCGTTGAAAGAGAAGCATCTTGGTCTTATCAAAACTCGAAAGGCTTTGACGAGAATAATGGAAAGATTGCGTAATATAATAAGAACCTTTAATTGGGAATAATATACGTATGGCAAAAATAAATGAACCCGGATATGTTTATATTTTGACAAATCCAAGCTTTCGAGAGGATTGGGTTAAAATCGGTAAGAGTTCTCGTCCTGTAGATATTCGTTCAAAGGAATTGGATAATACAGCGGTGCCTTTGCCGTTTGAGATTTATGCAACTATCCAAACCGTGAAATATAATGATGTTGAAAAACATGTTCATAAGACCATAGACCGATTGACGGATTTGCGTATTCGGCAGAATCGTGAGTTTTTCAATGTTCCTCCACAAATAGCATTGGATATATTCAATGATATAGCCAAAATGATTGACGATGCGGTTGTCACTATCTATAAAGACAATAAACCCGTACCTCACCCGGAAAAAGAAAAATCGCCAGAAGCCACAAAACGAGTAGTGAAACGTGGGCGATTTAAATTCAGTATGGTTGGCATCAAGATAGGTGAGACTATTACTTTTATACCTACACGAACTGAGGTGAAAGTGGCAAGTGATGATTCGATTGAATATGAAGGCCGTATTTATAAATTATCACCTTTTGTCGGAACTTTTATGCCCGAAGAAAAACAAAACACTTCTGGAGCATATCAAGGCGCAAAATACTTTTCATATAAGGGGCAAATACTGGATGATATGCGTCGTATGATAGAAAAACAGGAAATTGATAAGAATAAGGAATAAGAGATTATGAGCGAAGAATTACAACAGAAACTCCGCGACCAACTTTGGGAGGTCGCAAACCGTTTGCGTGGTAATATGTCGGCAAGCGACTTTATGTACTTCACATTGGGGTTCATCTTCTATAAATACTTGTCGGAGAAAATAGAAAAGTACGCCAATAGTGCCTTGGTGGATGATGAAATAACCTTCAAGGAATTATGGGAAATGGAAGATGCCGATGCTGTGGAGCTACAAGAGGAAGCCAAGAACCAGTGTTTGGAGAATATCGGCTATTTCATCGAACCTAAGTTCTTGTTCTCGTCCGTAATTGAGGCTATCAAGCGGAAAGAGAACATTCTTCCTATGCTGGAGCGTTCATTGAAACGTATTGAGGATAGCACTCTTGGGCAGGACAGCGAAGAAGATTTCGGTGGATTGTTCTCTGACATAGACTTGGCTTCTCCGAAATTGGGCAAGACGTCAGACGACAAAAACACTCTCGTCAGCAATGTACTTTTGGCACTGGACGATATTGATTTTGGAGTAGAGGCTTCGCAGGAAATTGACATCTTGGGTGATGCTTACGAATATATGATTTCGCAGTTTGCGGCAGGGGCAGGAAAAAAAGCCGGAGAGTTCTATACTCCGCAGGAAGTCAGCCGTATTTTGGCAGAAATCGTATCTATAGGTCACCAGCGTTTGCGCAATGTTTATGACCCAACATGCGGTAGTGGTTCGTTATTGCTCCGTGCTGCAAGTATAGGAAAAGCAGTTGACATTTACGGTCAGGAGAAGAATCCGACAACATACAACCTTGCCCGAATGAACATGCTGCTTCACGGCATCAAGTTCAGCAACTTCAAAATTGAGAATGGTGATACACTTGAATGGGATGCCTTTGGGGATACCCAGTTTGATGCGGTGGTAGCAAATCCTCCGTTCTCTGCCGAATGGAGTGCTGCCGACAAATTCAACACTGACGACCGTTTCAGTAAGGCCGGGCGACTTGCTCCACGTAAGACTGCCGACTATGCCTTTATCCTACACATGATTTATCATTTGAATGAGGGTGGAACAATGGCATGTGTGGCCCCACATGGTGTATTGTTCCGAGGTAATGCCGAGGGCGTTATTCGTCGTTTCCTTATAGAGAAGAAAAACTATGTGGATGCCATTATCGGTTTGCCTGCCAATATCTTCTATGGCACAAGCATACCTACTTGTATTCTTGTATTCATTTCTAGGAAATAATATTCACCATTAGAATACATGAATTCAACAGTACCTGCACTGTTATAATCAACACTTTTTGCTGCTTTAATAGCAGATTCTCCCATCCTTTGTCTTAATTCTTCAGTCATAATAGGTGATGGTGCTTCTTCTATTAATTTTTGATGTCTTCTTTGTATGGAACATTCCCTGTCACATACATGTATAGTATTTCCATGATTATCTGCTAATACTTGGAATTCTATATGTCTTGGTTTTTCAATATATTTTTCTATATAAACTGTTCCATCACCAAATGTTGCCTGTGCTAGATTTTGGGTGGATTCTATTGCACGAGCTAGTTCATCTTCCTCATAAACTACTCTCATACCAATACCTCCACCTCCAGCTGATGATTTAATTATTACAGGAAAACCTATTTCTTTTGCTCTTTTTTTTGCTTCTTCAATATCAGTAATTCCTTCTTTATCTCCAGGTACTGTTGGAACTCCTATTTTTTCCATTAACTGTTTTGAAGTAATTTTATCTCCCATTGCTTGAATTGCATTTTCTCTTGGACCAATTAGTGTGATGTTGTTTTCATCACATTTATTTCCTAGTACTGGGTTTTCTGATAAGAATCCATAACCTGGATGTATTGCATCAGCTCCTGTATCTAATGCAATGTCAATAATTTTATCAATGTCTAGGTATGATTGTGATAGTATGGATGAATTTAGTGGTACTGCTTCATCAGCATATTTTGTAAACAAACCAGTTTTATCAGCATCAGAATAGATTGCAACTGTATTCACATCTAATTCCCTACATGCTCTCATTACACGTATTGCTATTTCACCACGGTTTGCTATTAATACTTTGTCGAACATTTTTATTAGTATCCCCTTTGATATGTTTCTTTAAAATGTAAATTATTCATAATCTTACATTATATTATTTTCT
>OLSL01003251.1_pt1 | contig 11794 bp, 10 predicted proteins | sample 1672511 | NCBI WGS metagenome assembly OLSL01 (sample SAMEA3136694, study PRJEB25190) | human gut metagenome | biome: human gut; feature: human-associated habitat; material: faeces | place: Austria | collected 2013
CCGGCAACACGGCCTCCATCTTCTGCTTTGCAGGGGTGCGGTTCATGCTGGGCAGTGTGCTGGTACTGGGCGGCAGCCTGCTGCTGGAGGGCAGGCTCCCCGCCATGCCCAAAGGGAAGATCCTGGCCGAATGCTGTGCATTAGGCCTGTGGCAGACCACAGCGCAGTATGCCTTTTTCTACAGTGCTGTTGCCCTGCTCACCGGTGCCTTTGGGGGCATCCTGAACAGCACCCAGAGCTTTCTGGGGGTTATCTTCGCCCATTTCCTTTACGGCAGGGCTGACCGCATGACCCCGGCCAAGGCGCTGGGCTGCGGCATCGGCTTTGCAGGCGTTCTCATCGCCACGTTGGGCAACCACGGCGGCGGCAGCGCCCGGGGTGTAGCCTACATGCTCATTGCTACCATCCTTTTCACGCTGGCTGGCCCCTGGAACAAATCCGTCACCCGCCGGGCAGACAGCTTTGCCGTCTGCTTTGTGAACCTGTTCGTGGGCGGTGCGGCCCTGTTCCTGCTGGGCGCTGTTCTGGGCGGACGGCTGGAACACTGGTCTGTGCTCAGCGTGCTGGATCTGCTGGCGCTGGCCTTCATCTGCGGCGCGGGCTACATCGTCTGGGCCCTGCTGATGAAGAACAACCCCGTCAGCCGGATCGCCATCTTCGGGTTCGTGAACCCGGTGGTGAACGTCCTGCTTAGTGCCCTCATCAATGGGGAGCCGCTGTTCCGGTGGCAGTATCTGGGGGCGCTGGTGCTGGTCTGCATCGGCATCTGGTTGGTAAACAAGGCCCCCGCCAAAAAGGAGCGTGCCCGGTAATATGGAATACCCCATCTTTGACACCCACGCCCATTACAGCGCCCGCGCCTTTGACGCGGACCGCTTTGCCCTGCTGGACAGCCTGCCCGGCAAAGGGGTGGTGGGCGTGTGCGAGCAGGCCACCCATTCGGGCGATGCGCCCAAGGTGCTGGAGCTGGCCCACAAATATCCCTGGGTGTACGCCGCCGTCGGCATCCACCCGGAGAGCCTGCTGGCCCCGGAGGATTGCGGTGAGGAAGGCCCCGCCCCTACTGTTTCGGTATACGGCGGCGACTGGGCCGCAGAGATGCGTGCCCTTGCCCCCTATTACGAGGACCCCAAGGTGGTGGCTGTGGGGGAGTGCGGCCTGGATTACCACTGGCCCGTGCCCAAGGATGCCCAGCTGGCGCTGTTTGAGGCCGAGATCCGGCTGGCGCTGGAACTGGACAAGCCCATCATCGTGCACGACCGCAGCGCCCACGCCGATGTCTACGCCCTGCTGAAAAAGTACCGGCCCAAGGGCATCGTCCACTGCTATTCCGGCAGCGCCGATGACGCGCTCTGGCTGGCAGAGCAGGGGCTCTACATCGGCTTTGGCGGGGCCTGCACCTTCAAGGGTGCCAAGCGTGCCGCCAAGGCCATTGCCGCCCTGCCGCTGGAACGCATCGTCCTGGAAACCGACTGCCCCTATATGGCCCCGGAACCTGTCCGCGGCACCCGCTGCGACAGCTCCCTCATCCGCTATGTGGGCGAGCATATCGCCAGCATCAAGGGCGAGGAATCGGAGCAGGTGTTCCGGCAGACGGTGGAGAATGCCTGCCAGGTGTATAACCTCTCCGTCTGAAACCGGCAGCAGCCGGGCACAGAGGGCAGGCTATCCTTCTATACAACCTATCCGTTATCTACAAAAGCATTATGCTTCTGTATAAATCAAGCAACAAACTACAAATTGTCAAATAAGGAGATATCACTTATGAAAGCTCGTATTCCGCAGCACCGTGAATTCATCATCAACTTCCCCGACACTGTTGACAACGCCAAGGCCAACGAGGGCTGGGCAAAGCTGCAGCAGATCGTGGAGGACTACAAGAAGGAGCACAACGGTGCTTCCGTCTACGCACCCAGCTTCATCGAGGACTGCGAGCCTGCCGTCAAGAAACTGCAGGAAGAGTATGGTTTCGAGTACACCGTTGAATACGTGAAGTAAGTTCTGAGTTTTCAGTATATTGCATTAAAAAGAGCAGAGCGTCTGGCCAGCTGGCTGGAGCGCTCTGCTCTTTGTTTTATTCCAGGTACTGCGGCAGATTCCATGAGCCGCGCAGTACACGGTGGATCTCCACCACCTTGATGTTCTCATTGACATGGTAAAACACCAGATACTGGTCTGCCACCAGCTTGCGGTAGGTCGGGTCAAGGGCATAGACTTCACACATCCGTGGGGTATCCCCCAGCTTTGTGATCTTTTCCCGCATTTCTTTCAGCACACGGCGGGCCGTTTGGGGGTAGAAGCCGGACAAATACCGGGCAATGTCATTCAAGTCCTGTACAGCAAGGGGCAGGTATTTGATCTTATACGTCATACTGTTCGTGGAGCGTCTCCCATACGCTTTCATGCTCTGTCCACTGCGTGTTGGGGTCTGCCGCCTGCTGTTTTGCCTTGGCAAGCTCCTCGGCAACATACCGCTGGTGCATGAACTCCTCATACTTGGCGTAGTCCTCAATGTTGATAAGGACGGATTCCCCACGACCATGATTTGTGATAATAACATGATTGTGGTCTTTCAACATCTCTGAAATTTCAGCGTAGTGGTTGCGCAGATCACGGGATGGGCGAACAAATGTCTGCATCATAAGTGACACCTCCTGTCAAAAGCATTGTATCACATTATGACTACATATACAAGGATCATTACAATCGTTTTATTTCAGCTCCATATTGATGGACTTTTCCGTAAAGCCGTAGTTCCGGTACATCTCATACGCCATTTTATTTTTAGCGTTCACCTGCAGTTCAATGGTGTCGCATCCCTTTTCTGCTTTGAGTTGCTTCACCTTATCAAAGAACTGGTGCCCGATGCCCTTCCCGCGATACGCCTCATCCACCGCCATGGTGCTGACGAACAAAACATCCTTTGTTACCTGCGCCGGGCTTTCCACATGCCGCTTAAACACTTCCAGAACACCAACAACGATGCCGTCCGTCTCGGCAATATACCAGCTGTCCCCTTTCAGGAGTTCGCCAAACAGTTCCTTTGTGATCAATGGGCTGGCCGGTTTATAAACATCCGGCCGCCACTCGACATGCATCTGCTGCACCTGATCCATAATAGCAGAAAAGCGGTCATAATCCTGCATTTGCGGGGTACGAATCGTAATTTTCATCTCGTTTTCTCCTTGTTGTATCAAAAATACCCTGTCTGACACGGTTTCGGGTCCAGACAGGGCATTTTGAGTTTCTTTTCAGTTGCCCGCTTCCACCTTGCTCAGCAGGATGCGGTCATTGTCCAGGGCCTTGCCGGCGTTCTCGCGGAACTTTTCCAGCAGGTCGTCCACGGTCATCTTACTGCGCTCCTCGCCCTTGACATCGAACACGATGCGGCCGCCGTCCATCATCAGGGTGCGGTTGCCCAGCTCGAGGGCCTGATGCATGTTGTGGGTGACCATCAGGCAGGTGATCTTTTTCTCGGCCACGACGCTCTTGGTCAGCTCCAGCACCTTCTCCGCCGTGGCAGGGTCGAGGGCGGCAGTGTGCTCGTCCAGCAGCAGGAGCTTGGGGGTAACGAGGGTGGCCATGAGCAGGGTCAGCGCCTGCCGCTGGCCGCCCGAGAGCAGACCCACCGGCTGCTTCATCCGGTCCTCAAGGCCCATGTTCAGCAGGGCAAGTTTTTCCCGGAACAGCTCCTTATCCTTACGGGAGATGCGGGAGAAGATCGCGTGGGGGGCGGTTCCTGCCCGGAGATAGGCCAGCGCAAGGTTTTCCTCAATGGTCATATTGGGGGCCGTGCCCTTGAGGGGGTCCTGGAACAGGTGGCCGATGACCTTGCTGCGCTCATACTCGGGCGCAAAGGTAATGTCCTGCCCGCCCAGCACGATGCTGCCCTCGTCGGCAATGAAACCGCCGGTGATGGCGTTGAACATGGTGGATTTGCCCGCGCCGTTGGAGCCCACGATGGTGGCAAAGTCGCCTGCCTCCATGTGCAGGCTCACACCGTTCAGGGCCACCTTTTCGTTGACGGTGCCGGGGTTAAAGGTCTTGTGCAGGTTGTTCAGTTCCAGCATTTCCATCTCAGTGCACCTCCTTCCGGGCATTGTGCTTGCGCTGCTCAAAGGCAAACTTTGCCCGGATGGCGGGCATCGAGATGGCCACAGCCACGATGAGGGCACTCACCAGCTTCATGGCGGCGGCGGGCACATTGAAGCGCAGGGCCACGGCCACGATAAAGCGATACAGGCAGCTGCCGAACACCACGCCCAGCACCCGGCGCACCATGGTGCGCTTGCCCACCAGCGTTTCGCCGATGATAAGGGAAGCCAGTGCAATGGTCACCATGCCGGTGCCCACGTTGATGTCGCTGCTCTTCTGGTACTGGGCCAGCAGGCCGCCGGAAAGGGCGGTCAGCGCGCCCGAGATGCACAGGCCCACCGTGATGGTGAAGGCCGGGTTGATGCTGGAGGCCCGCACCATGGCGGCATTGTCGCCGGTGGCGCGGATGGAAAGGCCCAGCCGGGTGCCCAGGAAACCCACCATGGCGGCACAGGCGAGTACAATGACCACCGCCGCGATGACCAGCTTATACCAGCCGCCCGTAAAGGCCAGCGCGGATTTTGCCAGCGAGAATACCGTATCGGTCTTGACCAGGGACATCGTGGACGAAAAGCCCATGACCGCAAGATTGATGGTGTACAGACCGGTGTTCACGATGATGCCTGCCATGATGCTCTCAACGCCCAGACGTGTCTGCAAAAAGGCGGTGACGAAGCCCGAACACACACCCGCTGCCATGGCCGCGAACAGGGCCAGGATGGGGTGGCCTGTCAGCGCCACCTGGCAGGCCACAGCACAGCCAAGGGTGAAGCAGCCATCGGTGGACAGGTCGGCAATGTTCAGGATCGAATAGCTCAGAAACAGCGCCAGCGCCACCAGACCGTAAATGCAGCCCAGCTCCAGCGCCGTCTGGATCACGTTGAGCGAAAAGATACTCGCCAGCATGGTTGATGTACTCCTTTTTAGAAATTCTCCTGCGTGGTCACTTCCACAATTTCGGTGCAGTAGGGCTTGAAGGCTTCCTTAATCATGTTCAGGGTATTGTCGTCCATGCCCAATGCTGCGGCCGTTTCTGTATTGATGGTCACGATGCCGTTGTCGAAGGTCTGATAGGGCAGGTCGGCGGTGGTCTTACCCTCGCAGAGCAGCTCCACTACCATATCGGCGGTGGCCTCGCCCAGCTGGACGTAGTCCACGCCGTAGCCCACAAAAGCACCGTTCAAAGCAAAGCTGTCCGCACCGGTGAAGTGCTGGATCCCTGCCTCCAGGAAGGTCTCATAGATGGACAGCTCGGCGGTCATCACGGTGTTGTCGGTGGGGGTGAACACTGCCTTGACACCGGCGGCCACAAGGGCCTCGGCAGCCATCTGCACCTCAGCCGTGGTGGTACCGTTCTTTTCAATGTACTTGATGCCCTTGCTGTCGCAGAACGCCTTGGCATCGGCGATGGCCTGGGTGGAGGCATCCTGGCTCAGGTCGTACAGCAGACCGATGGTGTCAATGTCGGGGTTGATTGCAGTGATGAGGTTCATAATGGCCTCGGTGTTCAGGGCATCGGAGGTGCCGGTGATGCCCTCCTCCCCGTCAAACCCGGCAGAAACAGGGTCGGTGACGGCAGAGTAGACCACAGGGATGTCGGTATCTTCCACAGCGGCCAGCATGGTGGCGGCGGTGGGGGTGGCCACTGCCACGATCACGTCCACGCCGTCAGCCACAAGGTCTGCACCGATCTGGTTCAGGTTGGACTGGTCGGCCTGTGCGTTGGCATAGTAATCGGCGTAGTCAAAGGTGACACCCTTCTCCTTGCCGATGGCGTCCAGACGGCTCTCCACAGATTCTACGATCTGGTTGAGGGAAGCGTGGTCCACATAGTTGACGATGCCCACCTTGAAGGTCTCGCCAGTGGCAGCGGCGCTGCCGGAAGCCGCTGCGGAGGAGGAGACCGCTGCACTGGAGACGGTGCTGGAAGCAGCACTGCCGCAGCCGGTCAGTGCCATGGCAGAAACAGCAGAAGCGGCCAGAGCGGCCTTCAGGAAGCTGCGGCGGGAGATCATGTTCATGGTTTTCATAGCGGTTGCTCCTTCCTTGGAGCGGGCGGCATATAAAATAAAAACCCGCTCCACCTGCGGGACGGGCTTTTGTTCTCGTATAACAAAACGACCCTGTCCCTGTGTGTTCATCCACAAGGACAGAGTCGAGAAATTCGAATCTGCGGTGCCACCTTGCTTGCTTTGCCCGTCTTCCCCCGGAAGCTGCAAAGCCCCTCACGGAGAGCCAACACTCCCCTGCCCTGTAACGGAGGCTTCCGTCCCAAGCTACTAAAGGCACTGCCCTGTTTGCCCGGCCCTCGGCGGCCCACGAACTCTGCCCCGCTCTCTGCCCGTTTTCACCATTCGGGCTCACTGTAAGTGCGCTTGCAGGTTCTCTTCCGCCTCATCGGTTTGTTGATTGCATTATACGCTTTATTTTCATAAAGTCAAGAGGGAATTTTTCATTTTTTCGGCCGCAAAGGTGAAATGCTTCTTGGATGCCCCGCAGCAGCCCTCCTGCCCAAATCTCCCCGGTGCGGCCCGGGCAGCTCTGCCGGGGCAAAAGAAGCCTTCTTCCTGCCATAGGTCATACTTTCTCTCCGCTCCGGGACGCATTTCCACTTTCAGTATCCCCGTTGCTGCGCACAAAGTTCGCAGTTTCTGCCACAGATTCCACACTAATTTTATTCTTTTCCCGAGTTTTGCCCTAAATTCTCTTCAAAGGGCTTGACAGAAAAATGTTTTTTGCGATAAACTAATTCTATGAAATATTTTCGTTGTATCCAACGATGTCAAACATGCAACTCGGAGAGGACACTACCACCATGTCGATGACCCTGAATCCCGTCAACGAAGCCGCTTTTCAGAAAGCTGTACAGTCTCTGGAGACCCTGAACCGGGCCGCCGTGTTCCATCCCACCGGCACCGGCAAAAGCTGTATTGCCTGGAAGGTGGTGGAGGCTCACCCCCAGACCACCTTTTTCTGGCTGGTGGCCGGTGCACAGCGTCTGGCCCTGCGGCAGGCAGAGCTGACACGCTACAACGGCGGCACCCTGCCCGGCAATGTCCGCTTCTGTGATTGCGAAAAGCTGGCCGCTGCCACCCCGGAGCAGTGGGTGCGGCTGGGGGAGCAGAAACCCGGCTGCATCGTGCTGGACTGCTACCATGAGTTGAGCGCCGTGTGCTGGGCACAGTCGGTGCAGAAGCTGCTGCGGATGTGCCCCCAGGCAAAGGTGCTGGGGCTGGGTGTGCCCAACGGTGCCCCCGTCTGCGCCGCCGCGCAGGAGCTGTTTGCCGACTGCATCGTCTCCCACATGACTGTGGCCGAGGCCATGGCCGCCGGGACCATGCCGGTGCCCTCAGCCTATGCGGCCCTGCTCTGGCCTCAGGAGGAGGAGCTGGCCACCCTGCGCGCCCGGATCAAAAACCTGTGTATGCCCAAGGGCGACACCTCCCTGCGCGTTCAATATGAAGAGCTGAGCTGGTCTCTGCGTCAGGTGGAAAACCTGACCGTTCTGCTGCCCCGCCTGCTCAGCGATACCAGCGGCCATTATCTGGTCCTGTTTGAATCCGCCGCCTATCAGGAAAAGCTGGGCACGGAGCTGGAACAGCTGCTGCGCACTGTGGACCCTGCCGTCCGCTTTTACGCTGCAGATCACGCCTGCTTTGCGGATTCTGCCGCTGTGGAGACATTCCTCTCCGATACAGCCCCCGGCCCCAAGGTCCTGCTCTGCGTCAACGCGCCGGGAGTCCAGCAGCCGCTGGAGGGGCTGGCCGGGGTCATTCTGGTGCGCCAGTCCAGCCTGATGTCCACCTTCAAGCAGATGCTCTGCCGCGCGCTGGTGGCTGCAGGCAGCCGCAGCGTGCCGGTGTTTGACCTTGTGGCGCAGTTCGAGGGGCTGGGCAACGGCCGCACCCTGCAGCGTGACTGCACCGAGGCCATGACCAAGGCCGGCAGCAAAACGCCGGGCTTCCGGCAGGAGCGCCCCATGCAGCAGACCTACCGCCTGTATGGCAAGCTGCGCCGGGAGATGGAGGCCCGCTGGGAGGTGCTGTACCAGGCCGCCGCCGATGCCGCTGCCAAAGAGGGCACCCTGGAGCTGCCCCGGAGCTATACCATCCACAGCGGCGTGCCCGTGGGCAAGTGGCTCGAGCTCCAGCGGCAGGGACAGGCCGGGCAGCGCCCGGGCCGCCTGACGGCTGAGCAGGCCGCCAAGCTGGAAAAACTGGGCATCCGCTGGAACCACCGGCTGGAAGCTGCCTGGGAAAAAGGCTTTGCCTCCGCGCAGAAATACCGCACCGAGCACGGCGACCTGCTGGTGCCGGTGCGCTACCGCGATAAAAATGATTTTGCACTGGGCGAATGGATCGTCTACAACCGCCAGCGCTATCTGGGCGGCAACCTGACCCAGAACCGCATCGAGCGGCTGGAAGCCATCGGCATGGTGTGGAGCACCTCCAACGACCTGTGGGAGCAGAACTATGCCGCCGCCACCCAGTATTATCTGGAACACGGCGATCTGGAAGTGCCCATCAAGTACGAAACGCCCTCCGGCTTCGGTCTGGGGGTCTGGCTGGGGGCCCAGCGCGCCGCTCACAAGGCAGGCGAGCTGCCACAGGAGCAGGTGGAGCGGCTGGACGCTCTGGGTATGGACTGGACCAACCGCAACGACCGCAAGTGGATGTCCCTGTACGATGTTGCCGCCGCCTACTACCATGAGCACGGCAACCTGAACGTTCCCTCGGAGTATGTCACGCCGGACGGAGTACTGCTGGGCAAGTGGGTGGCGCGCCAGCGCTATGCCTACCTGAACCCGGACCGCTCCAGCGCCCGGGTCACCCCTGAGCGCAAGGCCCTGCTGGACAAGCTGGGCATGGTGTGGGAAAAGTATGACCCCTGGCAGGAGCGCTATGATCTGGCTCTGGCCTACAAGACAGAGCACGGCGATCTGGAGATCCCTTCTGTCTACAAGACCGCAGACGGCGTTTGGCTGGGCAGCTGGGTCAGCCGCCAGCGGCAGGCCCTGAACTCCGGCAGCAGCGCCCTGAGCAGTGAGCGCCGCAAGCTGCTGCGCACCCTGTTCAAGGGCGAGCGCCGCCCCAGTGATCCCACTGCTGACCACGGCACCGTGCGCGAGGCCAACTGGGAGCGGAACTTCCGCAGTGCCGCCCGCTATGCCCGCAAGTACAAGCACCTGCTGGTCCCCGCCAGCTATGTGGACAGCGATGGTGTCCGGCTGGGCGTGTGGATCTCCAACCTGCGTGCAGCCCGCAAGAACCGCCCGGATTCCTATCAGGTCACGCCCGCCCACATCAAAAAGCTGAACAGCATCGGCATGGTATGGGATGCCCGGGATGCCAAGTGGGGAACCGCCTATCAGCAGGCAAAGGCCTACTACAAGGCACACGGCAACCTCCACGCCGCCGCCAACTACAAATCCGACGAAACCGGCTTCTGCCTGGGCGACTGGCTCCGCCGGATGCGGGAGTGGGATACCACCCACGACCCCAAGCTCACCCCTGAGCGCCGCGCAATGCTGGATAAGATCGGGATGGAGTGGAGCGAATAAGAGAAAAGAGCCACCGGTTTTTGCCGGTGGCTTTTCTGATGCAGATTACAGCTGATCCAGCTCCTGCTGCAGCTGGGCCAGCGCATTGCGGATGGGCAGATGCTGGGGGCAGGCCGCCTCGCACTTGCCGCAGCGGACGCAGTGGCTGGCCTTTTCGGCATCGGGGAAGTAGGCTTCCCACTGGTGCTTGATGGCCTCAGGCTGGCCGAACATCCCCAGCTTGTTCCAGATGCTGAAGTTGTCCGGGATGTCCACCCCCATGGGGCAGGGCATACAGTACCGGCAGCCGGTGCAGCCGATCTTGATGCGGCTGTGCAGGAAGGCGGCGGTCTGCTCCACCGCGGCGGTCTCTGCAGCGGTCAGCGGCTCAAAGCGGGCAAAGGTGGCCAGATTATCCGTGAGCTGATCCTCAGCGCTCATGCCCGAGAGGATGACATGGACGTTCCGGTGGCTGCCCACCCAGCGCAGGGCCCAGGAGGCATCCGAGGCCTCGGGCCGCAGGGCCTTGAGGGGTGCTTCGGCCTCCGGGGGCAGGTTGGCCAGTGTGCCGCCCTTGATGGGCTCCATAATGATGAGGGGGATGTTCAGCTCCTCGGTCAGCTGATAGCCGCGGTCACCCGAGATCTCCTCGGCACGGTCATCGGTGTCCAGATAGTTATACTGCAGCTGGCAGAAATCCCAGGGCTGATCCCGCAGGATGTGCTCAAGGCCCGCCGCGTTGTCGTGGCAGGAGAAACCGAAGCTGCGGATGCGGCCCAGCTTTTTCTGCTCCCACAGCCAGTCCACGATGCCCATTTCCTTGGCCCGGTCGTATCGGGCGGCGTACAGGGAGTGCAGCAGGTAGAAGTCGATGTACTCCACGCCCAGCCGCCGGAGCTGCTCTTCAAAGATATGCCGGGCCTCCTCCAGGCTCCCGCACTGCCACAGCGGCATCTTTGTGGCCAGATAAAAGCTCTCCCGGGGCCACTTTGCAATGACCCTGCCCACAAAGGGCTCGCTTTGGCCGCCGTGGTAGGGGTAAGCGGTGTCAAAATAGTTCACGCCTGCATCCCGCGCGGCGTTCAGCAGCGCTTCGGCCCGGGGCTCGTCAATGGCTCCCTCCGGTGTGGTGGGGAACCGCATACAGCCATAGCCCAGCAGGGAGGTGCGGATGCTCTCCCCTGCGCCGTTCTGCTTTTTCCATGTTCTGTATTCCATCTCTTTTGTGCAGCTGGCTGCCGTGTTCCAGCCGCTCCTCCTTTTGTCCCCAGTATACCGGAAAAATCCCGCGCTGACAAGAAAGATGTTCCGCTTCTTGTTCTGCCGCCGGAAATATGGTATACTTATAATCCAAATTTTATCATGTTATCAACTAAATCAGATAGCGCTAAGGAGTATCATGGAACCTTTCAACACCCCTTTGAAGATCAGGGAGATCTCCCTGCCCCACCGGGCAGTGTTCGGCCCCATGGCGGGCTTTACCGATGCCCCGGCCCGGCGGCTGATGGCCCAGCACGGAGCCGGTTTTACCGTCAGTGAGATGGTGTCCAGCCGGGCGCTGGTATACGGCGACCACAAAACCGTCAGCCTGCTCAAGGCCGAACCAAACGGTGCCCCCTACGGCGTGCAGATCTTTGGCGAGGTGCCCGAGATCATGGGGCAGGCCGCTGCCGCCGTGGAGCAGTACGCGTTCGATTTTCTGGACATCAACATGGGCTGTCCTGCCCCCAAGATCGTCTCGGGCGGGGCGGGCAGCAAGCTGATGCTTGACCCCGACCGCTGCGGCCGCATTGTGGAGGAAGTGGTCAAAAACACCTCCCGCCCCGTCACCGTGAAAATGCGCAAGGGCTGGGACGCGGAGCACGTCACGGCCGTGGAATGCGCCAAAGCCTGTGAGCAGGCGGGCGCGGTGCTCATCGCCGTCCACGCCCGCACCCGGGAGCAGATGTACACCCCGGGCATCGACCCGTCCATCATTGCGGCGGTGAAGGATGCCGTCCATGTTCCCGTGCTGGGCAACGGCGATATCCGCACCGCCGAGGATGCTGTGCGGATGGTGGAGGAGACCGGCTGCGACGGCGTGATGATCGCCCGGGCCGCCCTGGGCGACCCCTGGCTCTTTGAGCGGGTGAACGCCGCGCTGGAGGGCCTGCCTGCCCC
>OLSL01003252.1_pt1 | contig 11793 bp, 9 predicted proteins | sample 1672511 | NCBI WGS metagenome assembly OLSL01 (sample SAMEA3136694, study PRJEB25190) | human gut metagenome | biome: human gut; feature: human-associated habitat; material: faeces | place: Austria | collected 2013
ACGTGGACGCCGGGCCGGAGCGCCCGGACGATGCGCCGGAGCAGGATGCGCCGCCGTGCGGCTGAGGCGCGCGGTGCGCAAAACGGCAGAATCAGGCGGCGGCTGACCGACAGGGGCGGCCGCCTTTTGCTCCCCCGGTTTTCCGGGATTGGAACTTGAGCGCCTTTTTCGCGCAGGCGTCCGCGCGCTGCAGGAACAGAATGCCTTCCGCAGCGCGCGCCCGTTCCCGTTCTGCTTCCATGCGGCGGCGCGCTGACCGCGGCCCCGGTTTCTTCCCGACGCGCTGCCCGCAGCCCCGGTTTCTCCCCGACGCGCCGACCGCTTCCTATCCGTTTTTGCCAGCCCGCCCGGCAACCCGGCGCGTTTCCTTCGCATTTTTATCCCCATTCCCTGCGGCACGACGCTCCGGTTTCCCCAGCGCGCCGCCGCGCGCTTCTCCCCGTTTCTATCCCCATCCCACCGAGACGCGAAAAATTTTGTCCTCATCCACAGCGGTACGAAAAAATTTTTTGGAAAAAATGCAAAACGGGTGCAACTTTTTGGGCGTTTCGCGGGTCTCTATATATAGAGAGGTCTGTGACAGGGATATGTGCGTCCCGCCGCCCGGCGGGCGCAGAGCGCCCCGCAGCAAAACCGTTCAGGAGGGAATTGACGCTATGAAAATAAAGAAAGTGATGTCCTGCCTGCTCGCCGCTGCGCTGCTTGCAGCCTGTCAGCCGACGCCGGAGGAGGACGTGGTGGTGAACAGGGGGGACGGGGCGCTGGAGGCGGCCATCGCGGCGACGGCGCCGCCCGCGCAGCCGTATCAGGTTCCATCGGTCTGGCAGGAGACGATGGAAGTAGACGGCGTCATCTGTCGGTTCGACGCGGAGGTTTCCATGCCGGCGAATTCTGCCCATGAGGTATATCGTGTCAGGCGGCGCTCATTCGACACGGATGTGCTCCAATCGTTTCTGCAAAGCCTGCCGGCTGCACCGGAAGCTGCATATGAAACGGCGGAGACCGTGGAGCAGGTACAGGCACAGATCGAGGCCGTGCTGCGCGGCGAACCGTGGGATCTCGACGGGAATGGCAATATCGTGTATCGCCCATATGCGGACGAAGAGGAGCGGATCGCCGAACTGCAGGCGGCGCTGCTGCAGGCAGAGCAGATCGAGATGCTTTCCCCTGAGGCGGTCGATCTCTCCGCAGACCCTTTTCGTTACACCTATGTATTGCCCGATGGCGTCCATTGGTCGGTCGGGATGTCTGAAAACGGGTTTTTCGCACTGACCTATGGGGACGCGCGATTGCAGCCGGAGTCGGACGTGCAGCTTGGCTTTGCACGTTTTGAGGAGCCGCCGGGGACAAGCATCGGGGCTGTATCGGTCGATGAGGAAGCCGCCGCAGCGCGGGCGCAAGCCGCATTGGCGGCGCTTGGCGCAGAGCATCTTGGCGTGGCGCGCATAGAGAAGGGGCGGATTTGCAGCCAATATCAGGAAGATATTCTGAGCACGGGGTATATCGTCTCCTTTGCGCGCAGCGATGGCGGCAGCATCCCTGTAGACGTCGCAAAGGAGACTGCCGTTGGGCTGCTGCAATATGAGCCGAGCGAGTACGCCCCGCCATGGCCGCCGGAGCGGGCGGAAGTCTACGTCGATGCGCAGGGCGTGCAGAGCATCTGGTGGACGGACCCCGTGACAGTGACGGAGACGGTAAACGAGAACGTGGCGCTGCTGCCGTTTGAAAAGATACAGGCGCGTGTGCGCGACCTCATCCGCTACGGTCTTTCATGGCTGCCTGAAGATGTGGAGACTACCGTCGAGGTCACGCAGATCGTGCTGGCAAACGTGCTCTGCCGGGAGAAGGATTCGCAGGAAGACGGCTTGCTGCTGCCGTGCTGGATCGTGCGGTATGCGAACACGGACAGCTTTGGCGTCACCATGCAGACGGTGATCGCTGTCAGCGCGATTGACGGCAGCCGCATAGACCCACTGCAGCTTATGGCGCTGGCGCCGACCGCTTCATAGCTTTCCTGCGATATGCGCACAAACGGTCGGGATACGCCGGATACAGCGCAAAGGGCGGAGAACGATTAGCGACGGGAGGAATGGACCAATGTACCGAAAATTGCATGTTCATATGGCGGCGTTTCTCGCACTGCTGCTTGCTTTGCTTTCAGCCTGCCAGCCGACGCCGGAGGAGGGGTTTGTGTTCGACCGAGCCAACAAATTAAATTGTGTGAATTTGCATAAAAAGTTATTGATTAAATGCCGTTATTATGCTAAAATCGGTACATACGGCAAGATGTGTCGTAAACAGGCTTTGCATAAAACATCAAGAAAGGAAAAAGCTATGAGCATAAAAATGTACGTAAACGGCAGTGACAGAAAGGGGCATATAAACCCGGAGATCTACGGTCATTTTTCGGAGCATCTGGGCAGATGTATCTATAACGGTATCTATGTCGGGGAGGACAGCAGTATTCCGAACACGAAGGGCATCAGAAACGATATAGTCGAGGCGTTTAAGAATATTAAGATGCCTGTTCTGCGCTGGCCGGGCGGATGCTTTGCGGACGAGTATCACTGGAAGGACGGCATAGGGGAAAAGTCACAGCGCAAGAAGATGATAAATACCCACTGGGGCGGAGTGACGGAGGACAACAGCTTCGGCACACACGAATTCTTCGATTTCTGCGAGATGGTAGGCTGTGAGCCGTATCTGTCGGGCAATCTCGGCTCGGGTACTGTGCGGGAAATGTCAGAGTGGATAGAATATATCACCTCGGACAACGATTCGCCTATGACGCAGTTAAGAAAGAAGAACGGCAGGGAAAAGCCGTGGAAGCTGAAATATCTCGGAGTCGGAAACGAGAGCTGGGGCTGCGGAGGAAATATGTCGCCGGAGCAGTATTCCGCACTTTACAAGCAGTATCAGACGTATTGCAGGAACTACGGGGCAAATCAGCTTTACAAGGTCGCCTGCGGACCGAATGGGGATGATTATAACTGGACGAAGGTTATAACAGAGAATATCACGCCGTGGCATACGAATGCGGTGAGCCTGCACTACTATACTGTGCCTACGGGAAAATGGGAAGATAAGGGCAACGCTACCGGATTTACCGACGAGGAATATTACATGACGCTTGAAAAAACGTGGTATATGGAAACTCTTGTAAAGCGTCACTGCGATATTCTTAATGTAAATAATCCCGAAAATAACATAAAACTGGTTGTAGATGAGTGGGGAACGTGGTATAATGTAGAGGAAGGCACTAATCCGGGATTTTTATTCCAGCAGAATACGATGCGTGACGCTATGGTTGCATCGATCAATCTGAACATTTTCAACAGCCACTGTGACAGGATCTCTATGGCGAATCTTGCGCAGGCGGTGAACGTTCTTCAGGCGCTTATCCTTACGGAAGGCGAGAGAATGATACTGACACCTACATATCATGTGTTCGACCTGTACAAGAACCACCAGAACGCAGAGCTGTGCTACAGCAGTATAGCGGACGAAAAGCAGGAGGGATATAATCTTCCCGTTATTTCGCAGAGCGTATCGGTAAACAGCGACAACGAAATGACTTTAACGGTTTCAAACTGCTCGCTTACGGAATGCAGGACGATAGAAGCGGATATATGCGGATTCAGTTTTGACTCTGTAAGGGCAAGGATACTGAGTGCGGAAAGCGATGCTCACAACACCTTTGATGAGCCGGAAAACGTTACAATCACGGAATTTGACAAGGTAACAAAGAGCGACAGCGGAATAACATTCACGCTTCCGCCTTGCAGTGTTGCTGAAATAATTCTTTCATGAATGTCTGCAAAAAATGTCTGCTGAGCCGTATGAGTGCCGAGGCGTTTCAGAATATCAAAGAGAATATAGAACTTATTCCCGATGAGAAAAAAGCTGATGAAGCGCTGTACAAAAAACGTCTTGAAATATGTACGGAGTGCGACTGCCTTATAAACGGTATGTGCAGTAAGTGCGGTTGTTTTGTGGAGATGAGGGCGGCTTTCGCTGTCAGCCGATGTCCGCACGAAAACAAGCTCTGGTAAGCGAAAGGAAAAATGTTATGGCTAATATGAAAAAACTCGAGCGTGATTACGGCGAAATTCTGTGGACCGGCAAAAAGTGCATAATGGGTATGCCTATCTCATTTACAAGATATATAATTACGTCAAGCGTATTATATACGAAGGTGGGATTTCTCAATATCAAGGAGGACGAGATCGAGCTTTACAAGATAGTTGACAAGACTATGAAGCTGTCACTGGGTCAGAGAATGGTAGGATGCGGTACTATCGTGGTAACGTCAAGGGATTGTGATACTCCGAACAAGGAGCTTAAATCCGTCAAAAAGCCGAGAGAGGTTAAGAAGATTCTTGACGAGGCGGTAAAGCTGGAGCGTGACAAGTATATGGTAAGAGGCAGAGATATGGTCGGTGCAAACCTGCACGGTCACGGCGATATGGGCGAAGGCGATCTGCACAGCGAAGATTTTGACGAAATGGCGGATATGTAATTGGACAAGATAAAGGAAATATTTAAAATGGCTCTGCACCCGTCACAGTGGAAGGAGCTTTTCACAAGATACCGTGAGATAATAATGTATGTTATCTTCGGGGCACTTACAACGCTTGTGTCGATAGTGACATACTTTATAATCCGCTGTATATTCCCGAGTGAAGAAAGCGTACCTCTGTTTTTAAAATGGACGTACAGGCTCAATTTCAGCGGAGGGGATTCTTCAACGGTATTGCCCAACATCATATCGTGGATAGTGTCGGTGACATTTGCGTATATCACGAACAGGATATGGGTATTTCAAAGCAAGGTAAAGGGCTTTGCAAAAAACGTCCTTCAGGCGCTGTCATTCTATGCGGCAAGGCTGTTCACGCTGTTTGTTGACCTTATAATAATGTTCCTGCTTGTAAATCTTCCGGGCATCGAGAACGGGCTTTATGAGTTCTGTGCTAAGGTGTTCTCGAACATTGTCGTGCTGGTGCTGAATTATGTTTTCAGCAAGGTGTTCGTGTTCAGGAAAGAGAAGAAAGAGAATTAACGGCGAAAAATGTAACAAAGCCGATATATCAGAAATAAACCGTATGCACTTTATCGGGCATACGGTTTTTGTTTTATTGCACAGGGTATTAATCGCTCTGTGTTTTTTCGTCATCGGTTTCTTCGGTATCCTTGCGGTTCATCTCTTTTTCAAGCAGCGGTCTTAACAGCGAATAACGCAGCATTTTCCTGTTGTTATCCACCATTGTTTTCACAAGCTCCTTTGTACCGATAACTATTATCATTTTCTTAGCACGGGTAACTCCCGTGTAAAGCAGATTTCTGTAAAGCAGGTTGTGTGTGAAGGCGGTTATCGGAATTATCACCGCATCATACTCGCTGCCCTGACTTTTATGTATCGTGATAGCGTAGGCGTGTTCGAGCCTTCTCAGCATTTCGGAGGTGTATATCGCTACTCTGCCCTCAAAGTCTATGGTCACGTTCTGGGAAAAGCGGTCTACTGAGCGGATGATTCCTATATCTCCGTTGAAAATTCCGCTTCCCTTTTCATTGTTTTTTGTCCACAGCACATCATAATCATTCTTCGTCTGCATTACCTTGTCGCCTGTTCTGAAAATAACATCGAAGAATTTCAGCTCCGTCTTATTCTGTGACGGCGGGTTCAGGGCCGACTGAAGCTGTTTATTAAGCTCTTTCGTTCCTGCCATACCCATTTTTGTAGGGCAAAGCACCTGTATATCGTCTATTGGCGAAAAACCGTAGGTGTCGGGCAGACGCTGTTTTGCAAGCTGTATCACAAGCTCGGCAATATCGCTTTCAAGCGACTTGTTCATAAAGAAGAAGTCGTTCTGTCTGTCGTCAAGTACGGGGAATTCGCCATTTACTATTCTGTGGGCATTTGTTACTATAAGGCTCTGCGCCGCCTGTCTGAATATCTCTTTAAGCTCCACTGACGGAATATAATGCGACGCTATAAGATCCTTCAGCACATTTCCTGCGCCTACGGACGGAAGCTGATTTGAGTCGCCTACCATAATGAATTTAGATGTGGGCTTAATCGCTCTTACAAGCGAACACATAAGAAGTGCATCAACCATCGACATTTCATCGGCTATTACAACATCGGCAGGGAGCGGATTTGTTTCGTTGCGCTTGAATTTAAGCTCGCCCTTTGCGGTAAAATCGACCTCAAGCAATCTGTGGATAGTTCTTGCAGGCTCGCCTGTGAGATCGGACATACGCTTTGCCGCTCTGCCTGTAGGGGCGCACAGAAGTATGCGTTTCTTCTGCGCTTTAAGAATCTTGATAACACCGTTCAGGGTCGTAGTTTTACCTGTGCCGGGACCGCCCGTCAGAATAAATACAGAGCCTGTAAGACAGGCACTGATAGCCGCACGCTGAAGATCCTCGTACTGTATATTCTCCGAAAATTCTACTCCTCTTATCTCATCGGAATAATCCTTTTCGTACTGTGCGGAGGTTCTCAGCATAAAGGCAAGTTTTTTCGCAATATAGGTTTCGGCAAGGTAGTATTCGGGGAGATACACAAACTCACGCTTTCCAAGCGTTATTCTTACTACCCAGTCCTTCTCCTCGCAGTCGTCAAGGCAGGATTCAAACTGTCTGCGTTCAATCCCGAGATTATCGCAGACGGATTCACGCAGTTTTTCAGTCGGCAGGCAGGTATGACCTGCGTTTGCGTTTTCGTGCAGGACGTACACTATACCTGCCCGTACACGATCGCTGTTCTCCGCATCAAAGCCGAGATCTGCCGCCATACGATCGACCGAACGAAAATCTATATCTATGCCGCTTGTGCATAGTATATATGGATTTGTCTTAATTTGCTTTATGCTGTCGTGCTCAAATGCAGACCATACGCTTATTGCGTGGGCAGGTCCGAAATTATATTCGCCGAGAAATTTTATTACCTCGTTTACGCCTGTTATCTTGTGATATTCGTTTGATATGTACAGCGCCTTATCGGAGGTTATACCTTTTATCACGGTGAGCTGCATACAATCGTTATCTATTATATCCAGTGCTTCCGTGCCGAACTGCTTTACTATTTTCTTTGCTATGGCGGGGCCGAGCCCTTTTATAACGCCTGAGCCGAGATAGGCGGATATTTCGCTTTCCGTTTCGGGCATTGAGCGCTCGCACATTGCCGCCTTGAACTGTCTGCCGTACTTCGGGCTTGTTATCCATCCGCCACGCAGACTAAGCCGTTCGCCCTCGTTCACATCTCCCAGATTTCCGACTACCGCTATAAGCCCCTCGTCACAGCCGAGATTTATGACAGTGTAGCCGTTATCGGCATTTTTATATATAACGTCCTCCACAGAGCCGCTCAGCTCTACGGAAATATCGACCTTCTGATTATCCAACACGCAGCCTCCAGTTCTTCAGATTCTATATCTGTTTTTTCTTTGTCGCTCTAAGTGTCACTCTCGGACAGTCAGCGATAAGATTACGGCATATAACGGCGAACTCGCTGTCGCTGAGCAATTCTTCGCCGGCATTTATTATAACCTTGCCGTCTGTCGCTTTAAGGGCGGCTCTTACCTTTCCCTCCACATCGTCACAGCCGTCGGGCGTTACGCTGACAGGCGGAGTGGCAGGCGTGCCGAGATTTCCGATGAAAAGAATAACGTTAACAGCCCCCATAATACCGAGAAAAATCATAGCGAAAAGCATTAAGTATGCACCACTCATAAGATCAACTCCTTCTGACAGTTTATCTCATTATATGGTGCATACGCATTTTACGTTACGGATTGCAGGTGCAAAGAATAGCGTTCCAGCCCTCTTTTTCCGATATGCTTTCAACCTTTATATTGTTTTCCTTCAGTGCCGACAGCACCTCGTCAAGCCGCTCGGTGATAATGCCAGACACTATCAGCTTGCCGTTCTTCTTTAAAAATCCGCTGAAATAGGGCGACATTGACACGATTACATCAGCTACTATATTGGCGGTAATTATATCAAAGCCTGTGCCTATCTTCTCTCTGAGCGGCTCATCATCGCTTATATTTCCTATATAAGCGGAAACCATATCACTGCCGAAGCCGTTCTTTTCGGTATTTTCCTTTGCGGTGCGTACCGAGTTTTCGAATATATCCACCATTACCGCCTGCTTTGCGCCGAGCAGAAGTCCTGCGATGGACAGTATGCCGCTTCCCGTGCCGAGATCGAGCATTCTGTCGCCCTCGTGTATCTGCTTTTCAAGAAGCTCCATTACAAGACGGGTGGTGTGGTGCTGACCTGTTCCGAATGACGATGCGGGGTCGATCTCAAGTATCTTTCTGCCGTCTGTATTCTCTACTTCTTCCCAACTTGGCTTTACTATCAGCTTTTCGCCTACCGTGAACGGCTTGTAATACTGCTTCCAGTTATTTGCCCAGTCCTCCTCACGCACGCAATCTATCGTTACGTCAAGGCTTCCGTAAAAATCATCCGTATCGTTTTCCTTAAGCTCGTCAAGAGTGCCGCCGAGCGCAGAGAGCATTTCCGCACCCTGCTCATTATCCTGCACATAGCAGGTTATGTGCGGTTCTACGGTTTTAAGTCCCATAAGGCTGTCATCTACATAATCCCAGTTATATTCCTTGTTTTCGAGGAACTCCTCAAAATCGGCGGGATCGTGAATTATAAATCCGTTAAGTCCAAGCTCGGACAGGCGCATTACAAGCACCTGTATTGCTTCACTTTTCGTATATACATCTACCTGTCTGAATTGCATAGTAATACCTCTTGTTTTTTATTTGCCGACGGGGCATAAATATCTATAGTATATTATCCTACATTTCGGTGAAAAAAGCAAGTGTTTAACGCAAAAATGCACCGCCCTTATAAAAAGGACGGTGCAAAACATTCAAGGAAGAACCTATGCTGAATTCTGAATTGCCGTTAATCGTTATCCTGCAGAGCCTCGTAAGCCTCTTCGCCTGTACGAACCTTGATTACGTTTTCAACGTCGTATACGAAAATCTTACCATCGCCTATCTTACCGGTATAGAGTGCGTTCTTGGCAACCTCTACGACCTTTTCAACAGGAACCTTGCAAACTACGATCTCGACCTTCATCTTGGGAAGAAGTCTTGCGTCTACGGGAACACCACGATAGAACTCAGTTGAACCCTTCTGCATACCGCAGCCCATTACATGAGATACTGTCATACCGGTGATGCCGATAGATGAAAGTGCGTGCTTGAGAACTTCGAACTTCTCCTGGTTTGCGATAATGTCTACCTTTGTCATCTTTACATCGCTGTCGCTGATAGGAGCTCTTGCCTTTGAAACGTGCTGTACGGGTACAGAGGTTTCAACAGGAGCAGCCGTAGTAACAACTGCAGTATCTTCTGCGGAAGAACCGCTGTATACGCTGTCGCCTGCGATAACGAAATCTGCGTAGGAACTCGGCAGACCGTGTTCTGTTGTATCAAGACCCTTGAGCTCTTCTTCTCTTGAAGCTCTGAGGCCGATTGTGTGCTTTAAGATATAGAATGTCAGGAACATCGTTACTGCTGCGAATGCACAAACAGTAACTACGCCGAGTGCCTGTACGCCGAGCTGTTTGAAGCCGCCGCCGTAGAACAAACCCGTGATGCCATTCTGACCTTTGCCTGTTGCGAATAAGCCTACTGCGATAGAGCCCCATACACCGTTGAAGAAGTGTACTGCTACTGCGCCGACAGGGTCATCAACTTTGAGCTTGTAGTCGAGCAGCCAAACACCGAAGCAAACCAGTAAGCCTGAAACAATACCGATTATTGCTGCGCCGAGTGCGTCTGTGTCTGCACATGGAGCTGTGATAGCTACAAGTCCTGCGAGCGATGCGTTAAGGCACATCGAAACATCGGGCTTGCCGTTTTTAAGCCAAGTGAAAATCATCGTTACTACCGTTGCAACTGCAGGAGCAATTGTTGTGGTAAGGAATATATCTGCGAGGTAATCTACGTTGGAAGCTGCGGCACCGTTGAAGCCGTACCAACCGAACCAGAGGATGAATACGCCGAGTGCGCCGAGAGGGATCGAGTGACCTAAGATAGCTCTGGGCTTACCGTCCTTGCTGAACTTGCCGATACGGGGTCCGACCATTGCGGCACCGATAAGAGCCGTAAGACCGCCGACCATATGTATTGCCGTTGAACCTGCAAAGTCAACGAAGCCGAGCTGTGCGAGCCAGCCGCCGCCCCAGATCCAGTGAGCCTCGATAGGATAAACGACAAGGCTGATAATGAATGAGTAGATGCAGTAGCTGATGAACTTTGTACGCTCTGCCATAGCACCTGAAACTATCGTTGCTGCGGTAGCGCAGAATACTAAGTTGAATACGAACTCTGCACATCTGTTGAAGTCTGAAAGCTGAGTAAGAACGTCAAGATTCGGAACACCGATAAGTCCGAAGAATGTATCTTCACCAAGCATCAGACCGAAGCCGAGAAGTACGAATGCAATCGTACCGAGGCAGAAGTCCATTAAGTTTTTCATTATAATGTTGCCGGCATTCTTTGCTCTGGTGAAACCTGTTTCAACCATTGCGAAACCGCACTGCATAAAGAATACCAATGCGGCACCGATAAGGTACCATATACCGTTGCCGTCGCCGACGTTGAACATCGTGGCGTTAACGGTTTCCTGAATTTTGTCTGCCGACTCGGCAGCAAGAGTTAGCGTGGATAAGAAATCCATTGATAACCGCCCCTTTCAATAGGTAATTTTCTGACTGCGGCTGTGCCGCTTTTTTCTTGAAACGGGTCTGAAAAAATTCTATCTGCACCCCTCTGCGCCTTTGCAGATACTGCAGAACTTTTGCAATCCCGCTTAAGGTAATACCGCACAATTAACGGCTATCGCCTTTGCCGCACGCAATGCTTGCATATTTTCCGCCATCTTGCACAAATTTCGCTTGACAGGCGTCAGCCTGCCCACACTCAATTTATACAATCTGACGAAAAATCTGACTGTGCAATCGCACGACAATAATAATGCGGTATTGCCTTAAAACAAAAGGAGCCGCACGAACTTTTTGTGTTCGTGTAGCTCCGTTGCTTACAAGTATTATTATACTGACGACAGGGTGATTTGTCAACGCTTTTTTGCAAGTTTTTTATTTGTTTCTTGCATTTTGTGAAATCTGCATAATATTTTGGTGAATTTTCCGCAAAGCGATTATGCAGTTATGCCAACAGTGTATCGGAAATCGGGTTGCGGGTGCAACTGATTTTTGGGCTTTTCGCTTCTTTTTATCGGAATTTGGACGTTTTTTGCCAATTATGACGTATGAATGTAAATATCCGTCATACTGCAAATTCCTGCAGTTTTAATTCATTTTTCGGTGTTTATTCTAAGTAACGGGTGGATTTTTGCAACAGGAGTTTAAATTTCTCGCAATATTTATGTAAAAACTACCGCTTGTACGGGTTCTGAAATCAAAAAAGCGACAGGTAAAGCCATGTACGGCAATTCAAGGGCGGAGCCACCGTAACTTCTGTCGCTTTTTTAGTATTATATGCGTAACTTTTGGAGGGGTGAATTGCCTATCCCAAACAGCACGGAATATGCCATTGAAACGCTTTATACAGGGGAAATCCGACTCAGCAGTATTTTTATTGTAAGCGCAGCAAAATATGACTGTTTCAAAGCTACCGATAGTTCTGTTTGTCGGATAGCACTTCTCGGGTTCGCTATTCGAGTGAATGCACCTGTCAATATTGACGAGGGAAAGAACCAAAGAGACTAGGTGCAAGTCTGAGCCTCGCTTACGCAAGG
>OLSL01003253.1_pt1 | contig 11793 bp, 8 predicted proteins | sample 1672511 | NCBI WGS metagenome assembly OLSL01 (sample SAMEA3136694, study PRJEB25190) | human gut metagenome | biome: human gut; feature: human-associated habitat; material: faeces | place: Austria | collected 2013
CATCCTTTCTGCTTCAGTAGTGGCATGTTCGGATGATAATCCGGTTTCTGGCGGAACGGAAGCTCCGGAAACTGATAATAATGGGGATGGAGATAATAATCCGGATACGGATAATACATTGGAAGAGTATCCTGCTCCGGACCGTTCTGCGATTGCTGCATTTCCGGGTGCATATGGCGCCGGTCGGTTTACTACAGGCGGAGCAGGTGGGAAGGTGTATGTGGTGACTTCATTGGCAGACACCAACGAAAAAGGGACTTTGCGTTACGGTATCAGCCAAAGCGGAGCGCGTACGATTGTGTTTGCAGTGAGTGGACTGATAGATTTGAACAGCCCACTGAAAATAGTAAACGGTGACCTGACAATTGCCGGTCAGACAGCTCCCGGAGACGGTATTTGTGTGAAAGGCTATCCGGTTTCTGTACAGGCTGATAATGTCATTATTCGTTTTATGCGTTTTCGAATGGGATCTGATAATTTCACAACTGAAGGTGAGGCGGACAGTGGCGATGCACTTTGGGGAAAACAACATAAGAACATCATCATAGATCATTGTTCCATGAGCTGGTGTACGGATGAGTGTGCTTCCTTTTATGATAATAGCAATTTTACTATGCAGTGGTGTATTATCAGCGAGAGTTTGAACCGTTCTGTACATACCAAAGGTAATCATGGGTATGGAGGTATTTGGGGTGGCTCACCTGCTACGTTCCACCATAATCTTCTGGCACATCATAGTAGTCGTACTCCTCGTCTATGTGGCAGTAGGTATACTGGTAAACCCGGCAATGAAAAAGTAGATTTACGCAACAATGTCTTTTATAATTGGGGACCTACCAATGGCGGCTATGCCGGTGAAGGAGGAAGTTATAATTTTGTGAATAATTATTATAAACCGGGGCCTTCTACCAATGAAAAACCAAATATTGTCAATCGCATTTTTCAGCCGAATGGAGATGATGGAAAAAATAAAAATGCAAAAGGAACATGGGGAATGTTTTATCTGAATGGTAACTATTTTGATGGTACATGCCCTCAATTAAATCCTGCTTATCAGTCTTTGCTGGAGGAGGTGAACAATGATAATTGGGTCGGTTTGCAGCCGAATGAGACATCCGGTGTACTCTTACCTTCCGGTGGAAAGTCTGCTATTCAGGCTAACTCGGAATTTACAATAACCGATGATGCGGCATTATTTACGCAGTCTGCTTCAGAAGCTTATAAAGCCGTACTGCTGTATGCCGGTGCTTCGTTGAAGTCTGATGCGGTGGACAGGCGTATAGTAGACAATGTACGTAATGGAGATTATACGGCCTCAGGAAGTAACGGCAGTGTGCTGGGACTTATTGATAAGGCAACGGATGTGGGAGGATGGCCTGTATATGTGAAAGAGAATGCCCCTGTGGATACAGACGGCGACGGAATGCCGGATGCTTGGGAGGCAGCCAATGGGCTGAATCCGAAAAGTTCTGCAGATGGAGTCAAATATAATCTGAGTAAGGAATATACAAATTTGGAAGTATATATCAATAGCTTGGTAGAGAAACTTTATCCGGCTAAATGATATTTGTGTAATTACATATTTGGATTAAAAAACGGATAAGATATGAAAGGTATATATTGGTTGTTCTATTTGCTATTTGTTTTGGGATTCGGGGTTATTTCCTGTTCCGGAGATAATCCGATTGTAGATTCGGAAGGAAATATAGGTAGCAACGGCGACGATGAAAGCAATGGTGAGGAAAACGGCTCTCCTGATACCGGAGTGAAAACATTGGACTATGGCGAGTTATTTGCTTTTCCTTATGCTGAAGGTCATGGTCGCAATGCGACCGGTGGCCGCGGAGGTGCTGTATATGTTGTGACACGTTTGGATGACCCTGCCAGCAAGCCGGAAGGAACTTTACGATATGCAGTAGAGAAAAGCGGTGCAAGAACTGTTGTTTTTGCAATTTCCGGTACTATCATGCTGGAACGTGAACTTAAAACAAAAAATGACAATCTTACGATTGCAGGGCAGACCTCGCCGGGAGGAATCTGTATAGCAAATTATCCTTTTACCATAAACTCTGATAATGTGATAATCAGATTTATTCGCTTCCGTCCGGGTAATATCAATACGGATAATGATGGTTTGGGAGGTTCGGATAATAAGAATATTATTATCGATCATTGTTCTGTGAGTTGGGGAACGGATGAAGGATTGTCTGTATATGGTTCGGAATATACTACGGTACAGTGGTGCTTGGTTGCGCAGTCATTGCGAGCAACTCCTGCCAAAATAACAGGAGAGAAATTTAATACTCATGGATACGGAGGCAATTGGGGAGGACACTATGCTTCTTATCACCATAATATAATTGCCCATTGCGAAAGCCGGGTACCACGTCTTGGACCTCGCTACACGACACTGGCTCTTGATAAGGGTGAACTTGTTGACATACGCAATAATGTGTACTATAATTATGCGGGAGAAGGCTGTTATGGCGGTGAAGCTCAAAAGGTGAATCTTGTAAACAATTATTATAAACCCGGACCTGCAACTAAACTTTTTACCGGCAGTAAGGAAAAACGACAGTATCGCATTGCCAAACCCGATGTGTATCCGAAAGATTATTCGGGAGCAGATTATAAAAAATGGCTTCAGACCTGGGGCAGGTTTTATGTTAGTGGAAACTGTGTGGAAGGATATAGTGACGTGACTGCCGATAACTGGCAAGATGGTGTATTCGGACAAATGGATGCTAAAAATTGCGAAGGCGGGGAGAGTTCAGCCCTTTGGAAAGAACATACAAGCATAAAGGTAAATTCTCCTGTTTCCGGAGCCGGACATGTGACGACCCATTCTGCCGTTGATGCTTATGATATGGTTTTACAATATGCCGGTACTTGCAATTATAGGGATAAGCTTGATGAACTTATTATAAGTGATGTCAGAAAAGGTGTGGCAACTTGTACAGGCAGTGCCAAAGAATGGGAATCATTGAAGGGATGGTCGGATAATAAACCGGGATATATCAATAAGCCGTCTGACATTGGTACTAATGCCGGACAGTTGGATGAAAAGGGATTCCCGGTTCTGGCAACAGATACTGAAATATGCACTGAAGATACTGACAGTGATGGAATTCCGGATTATTGGGAAAAGGAATATGGGCTTGATTTTAAGAAAAATGATGCGAATGAACGGACTGTTGATGTTAATGGTAAATATACTAATATCGAGATGTATATGAACAGTCTTGTACACGGTATTATGGAGGCTGGTAGTAAAGGCGGTGCTGTGGCTGATTGAGATGTGTTTTGTTTAAAAAGAATTTGTTATGAAAAAGAACTTGTTATTGGCTGTCTGCATGGCAGGGGTTATGGTATCTTTTGTTTCTGAGGTATTTGGACAGAGTTTGCCGGTATATGATACTCCCGACCGTTCTAAGATTCCGGCTTTTCCGGGTGCAGACGGAGCAGGAAAATACACAACCGGAGGAGCCGGTGGTGAGGTATTGGTCGTAAACTCTTTGAAAGATGACGGAACAGAGGGTACTTTACGTTGGGCCTTGAGAAAGAAGGGACCTCGTACTATAGTTTTTGCTGTTAGTGGCTTATTGAATTGCAGTCACCTCTGAAAATTAATAACGGTGATGTTACCATTGCTGGACAAACAGCGCCGGGAGATGGTATCTGTTTGAAAAATTATACGTTGAGCGTACAGGCAGATAATGTAATAATCCGTTTTATCCGTTCGCGTATGGGGGCAGAGATAAAACAAAAAGGCGATGATGCGATGAATGGTTTTAAACATCATCGTAATATCATTATTGACCATTGCTCCATGAGTTGGAGTACCGATGAATGTGCAACTTTTTATGATAACAGTAATTTTACGTTGCAATGGTGTATTATCAGCGAAAGCCTTGCAAATTCCATTCACGAAAAAGGTGCTCATGGGTATGGTGGTATATGGGGCGGTCAAACGGCGTCTTTTCATCATAACCTGCTGGCGCATCATATGAACCGTACTCCGCGTTTATGCGGAAGTCGTTATACTGGCAAGCCTGAAGATGAAAAAGTGGATTTGTTCAATAATGTAATCTATAATTTTGGTAGTGATGGAGCATATGCCGGTGAAGGAGGAAGCTATAACTTTATAAATAATTATTATAAACCGGGACCTCATACGGCTACTAAATCATCTTACAAACGTTTGTTTACTGCTTATTCCGATGATGGGAAACATCAAAATATAAAAGGAACGCATGGTGTATTCTTCTTTTCCGGAAATTATATGGATCCCACTTGTGAAAAACTGAACGAGAAACAACGTCAGGAGATGATGTTGGTTAATAAGGATAATACAGTTGGATTGATAGTGAAGAATAATTTTGCTCCGAAAAGCGATTTGCTGGCAAAGCAGCCGTTCGATTTTGCAGAACGTACTTCTTTGCAGTCTACATGGGATGCTTTTGAAGCTGTCCTTCAATTTGCCGGCGCATCATACAGCCGTGACATAAATGATAAGCGTATTGTAGAGGAAACCCGTAAAGGGATATATACCAATGAGGGTAGTCATGGGAGTACAAATGGCATGATAGACAGACCGGAGGATGTTGGTGGGTGGCCTGAATATAATTCTAAAACAGCTTTGGCTGATGCCGATTTGGATGGTATGCCCGATGAATGGGAAATAGCTAACGGGTTGAATCCGAATGATGCCTCGGATAGTAAAAATTATAACTTAAATGCAAATTATACGAATTTGGAGATTTATCTGAATAGTTTAGTGGAACATCTCTTTCCCTAATGAATCTCTTCTTTCTTAAATAGGAGCATTTGGTAACTATCCTAAAGAATAAGATGGTATATGGAAATGATTGATTATAATTACTCCATATACCATCTTTATATTTAATATTCTGTATTGTCTACTAATTCTTATCTATTCAGACATACTCTTTTGAAAAGAATCTGAGCCTATTTATGAGATAGCATCAATAAAGACTTGGAATTTTAAATGTATATGTAACCTTACATCATGGTAAACTAATCGGTAGGGAGAAACGTATACCTTTCTCCGGCTTTGGTCTTGATGTCATAAATATACGATTGCTGCTTTTGAGGTACTGATAGCGGTGCACTGGCTGCAACCAACGGCTTCCGTATCGGTTGGGATAGCAGCAGCGGATTATTGCATGACTCTTCTGTCGCCGGCGTCAGCTTTTCTCCATTCAGATATAAAGGGGAGGCGGTACGTATGCGTAAGGTTCCGCCGATGGTGGAAGCTATGGTAACTGTTTGCACTTTTCCTTTTTCCCATTTCATCTCTTCCAGCAGAAAACCGCCGCGACAGCGAATTCCTTTTATTGTGCCATGTTCCCACACATCGGGCAATGCAGGCAGGAGATGAATGGCACCGTCATGGCTTTGTACAAGCATTTCGGCTATGCCGGCCGTGCATCCGAAATTGCCGTCTATCTGGAAAGGCGGATGGGCATCGAACAGATTAGGATAGGTCCCCCCGTTTTGTCCGCGTTCATCGGTGGTGTGGAGTTGTTCGGTAATCAGTTTGTAGGCGTGATTACCGTCGAGCAGCCGTGCCCATAGACAGACTTTCCATCCCATAGACCAGCCGGTGGAGTGGTCTCCACGGGCAATCAGCGATTTCTTGGCCGCTTCAAAAAGAACGGGAGAATTATAGGCGCTGATTTGACGGCCGGGATATAGTCCCCATAGGTGGGAAACATGACGGTGGTGGTCCTGAGGATTGTCCCAGTCTTCCATCCATTCTTGCAACTGTCCCCAGCGTCCTACCTGCATGGGTGCCAAATGCTTGGCCACAGTTTGCAGGCTGTCTGTGAAGGATTTATGCTCATTCATTAAGGTGGCGGCTTGAATGGTATTGTGGAAGAGGTCGTAAACCATTTGATTATCCATCGTAGCACCGGCAACAATTACAAAATCGCGTTTACCGTTAACAGACGGACTGTTTTCCGGTGAATAGGAAGGAGCTACTACCAGCCAGTTGTTTTTGGGTTCGCGTACTAAGAAGTCCAGATAAAATTCGCAGGCGCCGCGCATAATCGGATAAACCTCTGCCAAGTAGTTCTTATCGCCGGAGAACAGATACCGATCCCATAAGTGCTGGCAGAACCAGGCGTTACAAGTGGGCCAAACACCATATTTAGGACCGTCTACGGCGCCTGTACTGCGCCATATATCGGTGTTATGATGCAACGTCCAACCACGGCAGCCGTACATGGCGGCACTCTCGCGACCTTGTATGGCTACTTCTTTTACCAATTGCAGAAACGGCTCGTGCATTTCGGGCAAGGCAGTGGTTTCTGCCGGCCAATAATTCATTTCTACGTTAATGTCGGTGGTGTACTTCCCGTCCCAGGGAGCGCGTAACTGATAGTTCCAGATGCCTTGCAGGTTGGCGGCTTGTCCACCCGGCTGTGAAGAACATATTAAGAGATAACGTCCGAATTGGAAGTATAGGGCAGCCATTTGCGGATCGGCAGTAGAACTGAATTCTTTTACACGCCGGTCTGTCGGTTTCTTGATTTGGGAATTGCTGCCCAAGTCGAGGGAAACGCGGTTAAAGTATTTTTGATAGGCGGCAATGTGGGCTTCTTTTCTTTTTGCGTAATTCTTGCCGGCCTGCTTCATGTATTGCCGTGCGGTTTTAAGTGCATCTCCCGATACGTCTTTGTAGTTTATGAAGTTTGTGCCGATGGAGACGTACAGAACAACGCTATTGGCATTCTTGACTTGCAAAGTACTGTCGGAGGTTGCTTTTAGCGTACCGCCGTTATTCTCAATCCGGGTAAGTGCGGTGAATCGAACCTTCCCCTCAATGCCTTCGTGGTCGTTGGCCTTTCCGTTGAGTTGCAATTCGTTGAGGGAAGAGATGCGGCGCTCTGTGTTTTCGGTATAAGGAGTGGTGTAATGCGCAGTGAAAGAAATGCTTCTTTTTTTCGAGGCTGTTAGTCTGATAACTAATAACCGGTCGGGAAATGAGGTGAATGTTTCCCGTACGTAAGTAATGCCATTGGCTGTGAAACGGGTGGGTGGCTATTGCCTTTTCAATATCCAGATCCCGGTAATAGTCATCGTATTTACTGATTCCTTCAAAATCGAGATGCAGTGTGCCGACCGTTTGATACGGCATTCCATTGGCAGATTGTGAGCAGATGGCAGGGCCGCATAACTCTTGCGCTTCTTTATTTTTCCCTTCGAATATCAGTTGGCGTATGCGGGGCAACGCTTCTTTTGCCTTGGGATTGGTGTTGTTGTGAGGTGAACCGCCCCAAACAGTCTCTTCATTGAGCTGGAACCGTTCGTGTATGGGGTCGCCGAAGACCATTGCTCCCAAGCTTCCGTTGCCCAATGGCAGAGCTTCTACCCATTGTCTGGCTGGGCTGTCGTACCATAGTTTCAGGACGGTATCATTTTGTGCCGTGACCTTACCGCCGATACAGCAAAAGGTAAGGATTAGCATGAACCATTTTTTGATCATAGCTTGTCAGTTTATCCGTTTTAAGATTTCTTCCGCTTTGTCTGCGATATAATCGGGGTGAAACTCCTCTAACTCTGTCCGTGGACGGAACCCCCAGGTTACTCCGCAAGACGTTACTCCGGCATTGATTGCCGTCTGCATATCCACGCCGGAATCTCCTACATAAAGCACATCTTTTCTATCTGTTTTGGCAATGGATAGAATATCGTCTACAATGGTCGGGTCGGGTTTCACGTTTACTCCTTCCCGTTGGCCGAATACGGCGACAAAGTTTATTTTCGGGAAATAGTGAGCTATCAGTTTTTGAGTTGCTGCTTGGTATTTATTGGATGCAACCGCTATTTGCAGTCCCAGCGACTGTAATTGTTCCAGCAGTTCGGGTATGCCGGGATAGGGACGGCTCTTGTCGGCATTGTGTGCATCGTAGTAAGGAATGAATTCCTTACGGACACGGAGCACATTTTCCTCGCTCTTCTCTCCTTCGGGAAGGGCTCGCTCAAATAGTTTGTTGATTCCGTTGCCCACCATGAAGTTATAGGCTGATTCCTCGTGGGTGGGGTAACCAAGTACGCTCAATGCATGGTTGGTGCTTTGCGCCAAATCGGCAATGGTATTTAATAATGTACCGTCTAAGTCGAATATAACAAGTTTCTTCATTGTTTTCTCTTTTTTATTTTGGGAACAAAGATATAACAATTTGCAGGGGTTATATAAAAACTCACCATAGATAACGCGGATTAATACCGATTTTAAGATAGATACCTGATAAACCGGAAATCAATGTTATCTATGGTGAGGCAGTATTTCCATGAAGCCTGTTATCTGGTAATTCTGAACCAGTCTACATCTGTCCAGCCGCCGTCGTTGGTAACGATAGCCGGGCGGGTACAGAACATGCCAACTTTGGCACCGATCCACTTGCCTTCTTTTACTTGGAACGGTTTGCCCAATGGCTGGAATTTCTTTCCGTTGAGGCTGTAACTGAAGTGGCACATTACCAACAGGTCGTGTCCGCCTTCGCTCTTGGAAATCTTTTTCCCGTCAGAGGTGAACTTGGCACGCAGGTAAATCGTATTATCCTTTAAATCGACTGTACCGTTTACGGTTTCGGAAGTACCTTTGTCTGCTTTGGGGCAAGACACTTGAGACAATACCAGGCCTTTGTCCGTATTTTCCAGGATAAGTCCGGCGTAGTCAAGTCCCATAACTACCAGTCCGGTACGTTCTCCTTTGTATTTCTCCGTCGGTTTGAAGGTCAGCTTCATTGTGGCGGTAAAGTTGTCGGAAGGAGTTTTTTGCAACAATAGGTTGGCTGCATCCCAAAGGTTCTTATATTCTTTGACAACCGGGTAGGAGTAAAGACGTACAATGCCCCGGTCCAGCTTGGTATGGTCAACACAGAAGCTCGCAATGCGTTCCATTGTGTCGCCCTCTTTCTCAGGCCTGCAGGCGCTGCACGCTGCCGTGTGCGCAGTCCACAGCGATCATCAGGCCGTCACGGATGTGAGAGGTGGCACCCACGGCACCCACGACGGTGGGCTTGAGCAGAGCCTTGCCGACAATGGCGGCATGGCTGTTCAGGCCGGGCTCCTCCACCACCAGAGCGGCGGCGTCGCGCACATAGTTCAGCATCTCGTTGCTGGTGGAAGGCACCACCAGCACCATGCCGGGCTTGAACTTGGCACGCACCTCGTCCAGGGTGCGGCACACGCAGGCCTTGCCGGTGGCGTTGGACACCTCGGCGTTCTCCGGGCCGACGCCCACACCGGTGGCCAGGCAGTTGCCCACCATGTGGATCTTGATCATGTTGGTGGTGCCGGAAATGCCCACGGGCACGCCGGCGGTCACCACGGCCAGCTCACCGTTGTGCAGGAAGCCGTTTTCCTTGGCCAGGGCGGTGGACATTTCGATCAGCTCGTCGGTGCTGTGCGCCAGAGGCATCATCAGGGAGGTGATGCCCCAGCTCAGGGACAGCTGACGCTGCACCTGCTCCTTCATGACGCAGGCGATGATGGGCTGCTGCGGGCGGTACTTGCTCAGCAGGCGGGCAGTGGTGCCGGACTCGGACACGGTGACGATGGCAGCGGCGTTCACGTCCTTGGCGGTCAGGCAGGCGGCGTGTGCGGTCGCATCGCTCACGCTGATCTTGCCGTTGGTGGCCTCGGTCAGGTACTCCACGCGGGCATGGTTCTCGGTCTCGGTACGCTCGGCGATGGCGGACATGGTCTTAAGGGCCTCCACGGGGTAGGCACCGGCAGCGGTCTCACCGGACAGCATGATGGCAGAGGTGCCGTCGTAGATGGCGTTTGCCACGTCCGAGATCTCGGCGCGGGTGGGGCGGGGGTTCACCATCATGCTGTCCAGCATCTGGGTAGCGGTGACGATGGGCTTGCCGAAGGAGAAGGAACGCTCGATGATGTTCTTCTGGATGCCGGGCAGCTCGGTAAAGTCGATCTCGACGCCCAGGTCGCCGCGGGCCACCATGACGGCGTCGGCGGCAGCCAGGATGCTGTCGATGTTGTTCACACCCTCACGGTTCTCGATCTTAGCGATGATGCGGATGTTGGAGTCGTACTCGTTCAGCAGGTTGCGGATCTCGTACACGTCCTGTGCGGTGCGCACAAAGGAAGCAGCGATGAAATCAAAGCCCTGCTCGATGCCGAAGATGATATCGTCCTTATCGCGCTGGCTCATATACGGCATGGACAGATGCACACCGGGCACGTTGACGCCCTTCTTGTTCTTGATTTTGCCGTTGTTCAGCACAGTGCAGACGATGTCGGTATCGTTCACGGTCTGGATCTGCAGTTTGATCAGGCCGTCATCCAGCATGATGGTGCCGCCGGGGGCCACGTCCTGAGGCAGATCCTTGTAGGTGATGGAGCAGATCTCCTTGGTGCCCTCCACATCGCGGGTGGTCAGGGTGAAGGTCTGGCCGGCTTCCAGCATCTCGGTGCCGTTCTTGAAGTCCTTCAGGCGGATCTCGGGGCCTTTGGTGTCCAGCAGAGCAGCCACGGGCTTGCCCAGCTCCTCGCGCAGGGACTTGAGCAGGTCCAGACGGCCCTTGTGCTCCTCGTGGGAGCCGTGGGAGAAGTTGAAGCGGGCAACATTCATGCCGTTGGCGATCAGTTCACGCAGGACGCCGTCCTTGTCGGTGGAAGGGCCCAAGGTGCAGATAATTTTCGTTTTTCTCATTCAAAATACCTCCGTCTACGTTCTCACTCTCTCATTTATTTTGCAGCAGGCTGTCTGCTGTCATGCAGAACGGCCCGCGCACACGACCAACAGGGAAAACTCCCCGTGCTGTGGGTTGGAATGTACGGTAAAGTGAAAATCCAAAACTTTACCAACTACTATTATAATCGCTTTCTGACAAGAGAGCAAGTGGAATTTCAGGATGAATACAACTTTTTTGCATGCCGGGAGGTTTGAACAGATGTTTGACGCAGGGACGCGGTAATTTTGCGGATTTTGCACAGAGAAATCGTTAAAGAAATGGCTAAGATCCTGCCCGTCAGGACAGCTGTGCAGCATGGAAAGACAGCCCTTGCAAACGGGCCTGTTTTTGCTTATAATGGTGGCAGGTAAAAGTGTCACTTATCCGGGCTGACCCGGAAGAAATGGAGAAAACCAAGATGGAAAAACGTGTCTTTCTGATCGTGCTCGACAGCTTTGGCATCGGCGCAGAGCCGGATGCCGCCGCCTTTGGCGACGAGGGCACCAACACGCTGGGAGCCATTGCAAAGCATCCCAACTTCAACTGCCCCAACCTGCAAAAGCTGGGCCTGTTCAACATTGACGGTGTGACCGCCGGGGAAAAGACCGCCGCTCCCACCGGTTCCTTTGCCCGCCTGCAGGAGCAGAGCATGGGCAAGGACACCACCATCGGCCACTGGGAGATCGCCGGTGTGGTGAGCCCGAAGCCGCTGCCCACCTTCCCGGAGGGTTTCCCCGCAGAGCTCATCCACGAGTTTGAGGAAAAGACCGGCCACAAGGTGCTCTGCAATAAGCCCTATTCCGGCACCCAGGTGCTGAAGGACTACGGCGAGCAGGCCATGAAGGAAAACGCCCTCATCGTCTACACCAGTGCCGACAGCGTGTTCCAGGTGGCCGCCAACGAAGAGCTGGTGCCGGTGCACGAGCTGTACCGTTACTGCGAGATCGCCCGCGAGATGCTCAAGGGCGAGTATGGCGTGGGCCGCGTCATTGCCCGCCCCTTCCTGGGCCGCACCGCCGATACCTTCTTCCGCACCACCCACCGCCACGACCTGAGCCTGAAG
>OLSL01003259.1_pt1 | contig 11778 bp, 11 predicted proteins | sample 1672511 | NCBI WGS metagenome assembly OLSL01 (sample SAMEA3136694, study PRJEB25190) | human gut metagenome | biome: human gut; feature: human-associated habitat; material: faeces | place: Austria | collected 2013
ATCATCCCGCTGGTGATCGAGCAGGAAAAGATGGACGCCATGCAGACCGCTGCCGGGCCGGAGCCCATCCTGAATGTGCTGCCCTTCCGTGCGAAGAAGTTTGCCGTCATCCCCACCGGCAGTGAGGTGTTCAAGGGCCGCATCGAGGACAAATTCACCCCGATTTTGCAAAACAAGCTGGCCGAATACGGCTGTGAGATGACCTTCCGCAAGGTCTGCGATGATGACCCGGCGGGCATCACGGCCGCCATTCTGGAGGCAAAAGACGCAGGCTGTGAGCTGATCTTCACCACCGGAGGCATGAGCGTGGACCCCGACGACCGCACCCCGCTGGCCATCAAAAACACCGGTGCCGACATCATCAGCTACGGCGCGCCGGTGCTGCCGGGTGCCATGTTCCTGGTCAGCTATCTGGACGGGGTACCCGTGTGCGGCCTGCCCGGCTGTGTGATGTACGCTAAGCGAACGGTTTTTGACCTGCTGCTGCCCCGCCTGCTGGCCGATGCCCCCATCACCGCCGAGGACATTGCCCGGCTGGGCGAGGGCGGGCTGTGCCTGGGCTGTGCGGAATGCCACTGGCCCAACTGCGGCTTCGGCCATTGCTGAGAAACCCTCTCCGTCTCGCTGTCGAACAGCAGGGAGTTTTGCAATAGAGCGTAATAAGGACAAGAAATAAATGAGTGAAAATAATCTGACCCATTTTGATGCCGCCGGAAATGCCGTGATGGTGGATGTGAGCGGCAAACCGGTCACCGCCCGGGAGGCTACGGCCCGGGGCATCCTTACCATGAACACCGAAGCCTTTGCCGCCGTGCAGAGCGGTACGGTGAAAAAGGGCGACGTGCTGGGCGTGGCCCGCATCGCCGGCATTATGGCCGCCAAACGCACCAGCGAGCTGATCCCGCTGTGCCATCCCCTGCCGCTGAGCAAGGTATGCGTGGATTTTGAACTGCTGCCCGAACAGCAGGCCGTGGAAGCCCGCTGCACGGTCAAAACCAGCGGCGTCACCGGCGTGGAGATGGAAGCCCTGACCGGCGTTTCCACAGCCCTGCTGACCATCTACGACATGTGCAAAGCTGTGGACAAGGGCATGGAGCTGAGCGGCATCCATCTGGTGGAAAAGACCGGCGGCAAGAGCGGCCATTACATCCGGTCGGAGGGCGGCTATGTTTGATTCCTGCCGCCGGGATATCCACTACCTGCGCCTGTCGGTCACCGACCGCTGCAACCTGCGCTGCCGGTACTGTATGCCGGACGGCGCAAAAATACCGGAGCACGAAGAAGTGCTGACCCATGAAGAATTTCTGCGTCTGGCCGCGCTGTTTGCGCAGTGCGGCATCGACACGGTGCGGGTGACCGGTGGCGAACCGTTGGTTCGCAAGAGTGTGGCACAGCTGGTGGCCGGGCTGAAAGCAACGCCCGGCATCCGTCATGTCAGCATGACCACCAACGGCACTCTGCTGGCGCAGCAGCTGCCCGCTTTACTGGACGCGGGCCTTGACAGCGTGAACATCAGTCTGGACACGCTGGACCCGGCGGTGTTCCGACACATCACCGCCCGGGACGAATTCGCCGCCGTGCAGGCGGGCCTGCACGCCGCATTGGAAAGTCCCCTGCCGGTCAAGCTCAACTGTGTGCCGCAAGTGGGCGTCAACGAGGGCGAACTGGAAGCGATTGCAGCGCTGGCCCGGGACAATGATCTGCAGGTGCGGTTCATTGAGATGATGCCCATCGGCTACGGCGCTTCCATGCCCTGCATCTCCGGCCCGGAACTGCGGGCGCGGTTTGCCCGGCGCTGGCCGGAGCTTGCGCCCCTTTCTGCAGCGCAGGAGCACGCCTTGGGCGACGGCCCGGCGGTGTACTACACCGTGCCGGGCTGGCAGGGCAGCATCGGCTTTATTGCAGCGGTGCACGGCAAGTTCTGTGCTTCCTGTAACCGTGTGCGGCTGACCAGTCAGGGCTTTTTGCGCCCCTGCCTTGCCAGCGAGACCGGGTGCGACCTGCGCGCCCTGCTGCGCAGCGGCGCGGACGACGCACAGCTGCTGGCCGCCATCCGGGAGACCATCTGGGCAAAGCCCCGGGAACACCATTTTAACGACAGTTCCATGCCCGCTACCCGCGGGATGTATCGCATTGGAGGATAAATAACTATGGGTAAACTTCTGGCAATCTGTACCAGCCCCAAGCGGGGCACCGTAAAAACCGAGGTGCCCAGCGCCGTTTTGACCCCGGAATGGGGCATCGTGGAGGACGCCCACGGCGGCAACTGGCACCGTCAGGTCAGTATGCTCAGCGCCGAAAAAATCGAGGCGTTCCGCAAGAAGATCTGGGTGGACTACGGTGCCTTCGGCGAAAATCTGGTCATCGAGGGCTTCGATTTCCGCAATCTGCCGGTGACAAGCCGGTTCGCCATCGGGGACGTGGTGCTGGAAATGACCCAGATCGGCAAAGAGTGCCACAACGACTGCGTCATCAAGCAGAAGACCGGCGAGTGCATTATGCCCCGGGAGGGCGTGTTTGCCCGGGTGCTGCAGGGCGGCGAGATCCACGTGGGGGACGAGGTGACCCTGCTGCCTCCGCCGGAAAACCCGCCCCTGCGCGCTGCCGTCATCACCCTTTCTGACAAGGGCAGCCGTGGTGAGCGGGAGGACAAGAGCGGCCCCCTGATCGTGGAGATGCTCACCGCTGCAGGCTATCAGGTGGAGGAGACCATGATCCTGCCCGATGAGGCAAAGGCCCTGAAAGCACAGCTCATCCGGCTGGCCGATGGCCGTCAGGTCAACCTGATCCTGACCACCGGCGGCACCGGCTTTGCCCCCCGGGATATCACCCCGGAAGCCACCTATGCCGTAGCGGACCGCAACGCCCCCGGCATTGCTGAGGCCATGCGTTACCACAGCCTGAGCATCACCCCGCGCGGGATGCTCAGCCGTGCCGCCAGCGTGCTGCGGGGCAAGACCCTCATCGTCAACCTGCCCGGCAGCCCCAAGGCCGTGAAAGAGAATCTGGAGTACATCCTGCCCAGCCTGGAGCATGGGGTACGCATTGCCGCCGGGCTGGACGGCGAGTGCGCCCGCAAATAAGTCTGTTTCACCGCCGCGGCGTTGCTTTTGGTGCCGGACGTGAAAATAAAAGTACAACAAAAGCATACCCACTGTAAGGAGCAAGACTATGAAAACTATGATCTCCCGCCGCAGCTTCCTGTGCGCTGCCGGCATCGCATCTGCATCTGCTGTTCTGACCGCCTGCGGCGGCTCCTCCGGCAGCACTGCATCTTCCACCGCATCCTCCGCTGCCGCCTCCTCTGAGGCTGCCTCCGGCGAGAGCGTGGAGCTGATCGTTTTTGCTGCCGCCTCCCTGACCGAGACCCTGAACGCCATTGCCGAGACCTACTCTGCAGAGAACCCCGGCGTGACCTTCAGCTTCAACTTTGACTCCTCCGGAACCCTCAAGACCCAGATCCAGGAGGGTGCGGACTGCGACCTGTTCATCTCCGCCGGTCAGAAGCAGATGAACCAGCTGGACAGCACCGCTTCCGCTGAGGTGAACACCGAGGGCCTGGACTTTGTGGATGCCGAAAGCCGTGTGGATCTGCTGGAGAACAAGGTCGTGCTCTGTGTACCCGAGGGCAGCGACAAGGGGATTGACAGCTTCGACAGCCTGGCTGAGCACCTGAAGGCAGAGGATATCCTGTTCTGCATGGGCAACAGTGATGTGCCTGTGGGTCAGTACACCCAGAAGATCCTGGCCTACTATGATCTGGATGAGGCAGCTCTGGCTGCTGCCGGTGTCATCACCTACGGTTCCAACGTCAAGGAAGTCACCACCCAGGTCAGCGAGGCCAGCGTGGATGCCGGTGTCGTTTACTGCACCGATGCGTACAGCGCCGGTCTGACCTCCGTGGACGAGGCTACCAAGGAAATGTGCGGTCAGGTCATCTACCCCGCCGCTGTGATGAAGAACGCCCTCCATGCCGAGGCTGCCAAGGAGTTCCTGGCTTACCTGCGCACCGACAAGGCTGCGACCGTGTTCGAGAGCGTCGGCTTCACCGCACTGTAAGCATCCGCTGGGGGGATGGTATGGACTGGTATCCCTTATGGAACAGCCTGCGCATTGCGTTGATCAGCTGCGCAGCAGTGTTCTTTTTAGGCATCTTTGCGGCCTACTACATTGCAAAGCTCCCGCGCGTACTCAAGGGCGTGCTGGATGTGGTGCTCACCCTGCCCATGGTGCTGCCGCCCACAGTCGTGGGATATTTCCTGCTGCTGCTGTTCGGCGCAAAAAGGCCGCTGGGCATCTTTTTTATGGAACATTTCGGCGTGAAGCTGGTGATGAACTGGTACAGCGCCATCTTTGCTTCCATCGTGGTGGCCTTTCCGCTGATGTACCGCACGGCGCGCGGCGCGTTTGAAAGCTTTGACGAAACGCTGGCATGGTCGGCGCAAACGCTGGGCCAGTCGGACGTGTGGATCTTCTGGCGGGTGCGGATGCCCTGCTGCCGTCAGGGCATTCTGGCCGGCACGGTGCTGGCCTTTGCCCGCGCGCTGGGCGAGTACGGTGCCACCAGCATGATCGCAGGCTACACCCCCGGCAAGACCGCCACCATTGCCACCACCGTGTACCAGCTGTGGCGCACCAACGACGAAGCCGGTGCCATGCGCTGGGTGCTGGTGGATATCGTGATCTCGGCAGTGGTGCTGCTGGCCGTGAATCTGCTGGAGAAAAAACAGAAAGCAGGTGGCCGCGCATGAGTCTTGAAGTGAACATTACCAAAAAGCTGGATGGCTTTACCCTTCACGCCAACTTTGCCGCGCGCAGCACCGCCACAGCCATTCTGGGCGCGTCCGGCTGCGGCAAAAGCATGACCCTGCGCTGCATTGCCGGTATCGTAAAGCCGGATGCGGGCCGCATCGTACTGGGCGGCCGGGTGCTGTTTGACAGCGCCCAGCACATCGACCTGCCGCCGCAGCAGCGCGGCGTGGGCCTGCTGTTCCAGAACTACGCACTGTTCCCCAACATGACCGTGGAGCAGAACGTGCTTTGCGGCCTGAAAGCCGAAAAAGACAAGGCCGCCCGCAAGGCCCGCTGCGCCGAAATGCTGCAGGCCATGCGGCTGGAATCCCTTGCCAAGCGCTACCCGGCCCAGCTTTCCGGCGGACAGCAGCAGCGCACCGCGCTGGCACGCATCCTTGTGGGCAGGCCCAAAATTCTGATGCTGGACGAGCCGTTCAGTGCGCTGGACAGCTACCTGCGCGAGGAAGTGGAGGGCGAAGTGGGCAGCCTGCTGGCCGGGTTTGGCGGCACGGCGCTGCTGGTCACCCACAACCGTGACGAAGCCTACCGCCTGTGCCGGGATATGATCGTGATGGATGGAGGGCAGGTGCTGCGCACCGGCGGCACCAAAGAGGTGTTTGCAGACCCGCAGAGCACCACCGCCGCACGGCTGACCGGCTGCAAGAACATTCTGTCCTGTACCCGCGTGGATGCCCACACCGTGCGCCTGACTGGCTGGGATGCGCCCCTTCACCTTGCCGCCGAGGTGCCGGAAACCTGCACCGCCGTGGGCATCCGCGCCCACGACTTTGCCCCCTGCGCACCAGCTGCGCCGAACGCTCTGCCGGTGCAGCTGAACTCCACCAGCGAGAATCCCTTTGACTGGAACCTGATCTTTACCGCGCCGGACGGCACCACCCGCCTGTGGTGGAAGGTGAGCAAGACGAACCTGACCGCTGCATCGCCGGAGGCACCGGCGTTTCTGGGCACTGCACCGCAGAACATCATGCCGCTGGGGTGACGGACAGTGCAAAAACCGCCCTGAAGGGCGCTGTGGGTAGCAGCGGATTTGCAAAGCCGCACAGCATATTCCCCGGCCAGAAAGCCGGATAAAACAAAAAGCGCGTACATTCGGCAGTTTGCTAAAATGTACGCGCTTTGATTTGTGCATTATTCTGGTATTCCTGTTTTTTTGTGGATTGCCTCGCGGTAGCGCCATGCGATCATACCGCTGATGAACGGATACGCTGTGCGGTGGGTGTGCACCTCGTTGATGGCAAGGCTGTGCAGCAGGCAATTCTTCCGCCCGGCGGCGCTGCCCAAAAAGCGGGCGTTTTTCTTTTGGATTGCTGTGCTTGGCACTTGTTTTTGTATTTTTCATGCTTTTATCCGGTCGTTTCAGTGTCAATTCCAACGTTCTGGGCATAAAATGGTATTATAGCTAATATTATCACACTTCGCAGTTTTCTGTAATAAACATCCCGGTATTCAGCGGCCTGCGGTCTGCCCTGCAAACTCCGGCTGTGCAGGGCCGTTTTTCTGTGGTATACTGGTACTGGAAGCAGCCCGCCGCTGCGGGCACTTTTTTGAAAAGCATTCACGCAAACTTCACAGCTTTTTTTTATTCTTGCTGTATGATATGATAGAGATGAAGTCTATTTTCGAGGAAGGGGACTGTGTACTATGGCTAAGATCCTGATCGTTGACGATGAGCCGCGTATCCGCGAGCTGATCCGTGAACATTTACAATATTCCGGTTATATCTGTGAAGAGGCCGCTGACGGCACAGCTGCGCTGACCCAGCTTTCCGGCGGAGCCTTCGATCTGGTCATTCTGGACCTGATGATGCCGTTCATGGACGGTATGACCTGCCTGCGGGAGATGCGCGCCCGCCACATCAACACGCCGGTCATCATCCTGACCGCCCGCAGCGAGGAATACGACAAGCTGGCGGGCCTTGAGGGTGGTGCAGACGACTATGTGGTCAAGCCGTTCTCGCCCCGGGAGCTGGTGGCCCGCGTGAAAGCGGTGCTGAACCGCACCATGCCCAAGCCCGCTGCCGCCTCCGACACCATGACCTTCGGCGAGCTGACCATCGACACCGCCAGCCACACGGTGCGCGTTTCCGGCGAGGAGGTGGCCCTGACCCCCAAGGAGTTCGACCTGCTGGTGTTCCTTGCTTCCAACAAGGGCATCGCCCTCAGCCGTGAAAAGATCCTGCAGAAGGTGTGGAACTACGACTACTTCGGCGAGGACCGCACGGTGGATACCCATGTCAAAATGCTGCGGGGCCATCTGGGCAAGTGCCGCAGCTACATTGCTACCGTGTGGGGCATCGGCTACAAATTCGACCCCGACGCAACGCGCTGATAAAGGAGTGTAGGGTTCATGCGGCACCATCACTCTCCCGGCATCCGCGGCCAGCTGATGTGGTTTTTGTGTTGTATCTGTCTGTTCCTGCTGGCACTGGTGTGGTTTCTGTCCACCCAGCTGCTGGAACCGCTGTACACCAAGCACATTGAAAAACAGCTGACCACTCAGGCAGAAAGCATCACCGCCGAGCTGGACAAGGCTATTGCAAACGGCGAAGCCCTTTCGGCATGGTCTTTTGGCCATCTTACGGTCAACACCACGTTCTTTGACCGGCTTGCCACCCAGCTGTACGCCAGCGGTTCGCTGAACAGCTTCTGTGTGGATATTTCCGATACCACCATGCGCACGATCTATAAGATCGAGAACCAGTCCTACTGCAACCTGCACGAAACGCTGCTTTCCGACTCTGCCAACAACGACATGATCGTTTCCACCGCCGTGGCCATGCGCAAAAAATGCCGTACCACCGGCGGCTTTGTGCAGACCCTGAACCCGCCGCGGCTGTCCGGCTCCGCCCAGCTGCTGGTGGGGCGCAACACGGCCGGCGGCGAATACACCGTGCTTGTCACTACCAGTCTTGTGCATGTGGCCGAGGCAGGCAAGATCCTGAGCACCGTGCTGCCCATGGCAGCAGCCGTGATCTTTGCCTTTGCCATGACGGCAGGGTGGCTGTTCAGCGAGTGGTTCACAAAACCGCTGCGCCAGCTTTCCAGCGCTGCCCGCCAGATGGCAATGGGCAACTACGCCGTGCAGGTGGACACCCGCCGCAGCGATGAGCTGGGCGATCTGGCGCAGGACTTCAACCACATGGCAAACGAGGTGCAGCGCTCTTCACAGATGCAGCGCGATCTGCTGGCCAACGTTTCCCACGACCTGCGCACCCCGCTGACCCTCATCAAGGGCTATGCCGAGACGGTGCGCGACATTACCGGCGATGACAAGGCCCACCGCGATGAACAGATGAACATTATCGTGGATGAGACCGACCGTCTGACCGCGCTGGTCTCCAGCGTGATGGAGCTGAGCAAGGTGACCAGCGGCGCGGCAAAATGCGAGCGCGTGCACTTTGACATGGCTCAACTGTGTGACGAGGTGAGCGAGCGCTACGACGCCATCTGCGCCCAGAACGGCTGGCAGCTGAAGCTGGAGCTGCCGGACGAGGAGCTGCCGGTCTACGCCGACCCGGATATGATGCAGCGTGCACTGCACAACCTTTTGGGCAACGCCATGCACCACATCGGCAAGGACGGCATCTTCATCCTGCGGGCCCAGCGCTGCACCGAGGGCGTGCGGATCGAGGTGGAGGATCACGGCCCCGGCATTGCCGCCGACGACCTGCCCTATATCTTCGACCGGTACTACCGCTCCCGCTCCGACGCCGGAAAGCAGGGCACCGGCCTTGGCCTTTCCATCACAAAGGCGATCTTCCAGCAGCACGGCTTCCGCTTTGGCGTGCAGAGCGCCATTGGCATGGGCACCACATTCTGGTTCGTCATGAACGATCTGCCCGCCAACGAAAAGAAAACGGTGGAAGACAGAGGCGGTGAAAATCCCGGGGAAAAGATGATAGAATAAGATATCGTCAAAAGCAGGAGGAGCCTTCATGAAGCAATTTTGGAAAAGAGCGGCGGTCGCCATCGTCAGTTTGGCACTGCTGGCCGGGATGCCCCCCGCGGCAGGAGCCGCTTCGGATGAAGTGGAAGCTGCACTCGCCTCCATGACTCTGCGGGAAAAGGTAGGCCAGCTGTTTGCCGTGCGGCCGGAAGCGCTGGATTTTGAGCAGCGCTCCGGCGGCATGAAGCTGACCTGCTCCATGCGGGAGCATCTGCGCTCCTACCCGGTGGGCGGTATCGTGCTGTTTGCCACCAATATTTCCAGCCAGTCCCAGATGACCGCACTGATCCGGGATTTTCAGCGTTCCGCCGGGAACAGCCTTCTGGTCGCGGTGGATGAAGAGGGCGGCCCGGTGGCACGTCTGGCAAACAGCTCTGCCTTCGACCTGCCGAAATTCCCGAGTGCTTCCGCCATCGGCACCACCGGCGATCCCGAGCAGGCCAGGACCATGGGACGCACCATCGGCGGCTACCTGAAGCATTACGGCTTCAATCTGGACCTTGCCCCCGTCGCCGATGTCAACTCCAACCCCCTGAACCCGGTCATCGGCCGCCGCGCCTTTTCCTCCGACCCGGACGTCACCGCCGGGATGGTCCGTGCTGCGGTGCAGGGCTTCCATGAAGCCGGGATGCTCTGCACGCTGAAACATTTCCCCGGACACGGAGACACCCTTGAGGACAGCCATGCCGGGACTGCCACCAGCACAAAGACATGGGAAGAGATGAAAGCTGTGGAACTGCTGCCCTTTGAGGCCGGCATTGCGGCCGGAGCCGATGTGGTCATGGCCGCACACATCACAACCCCCAACGCCACCGAGGACGGCCTGCCGGCCTCGCTTTCCTACACGATCCTGACCGAACGTCTGCGCGGCGAGCTTGGCTTTACCGGCGTGATCTGCACGGACGGGCTGGGCATGAAAGCCATCACCGACCATTATTCTCCGGCAGAGGCTGCCATTGCCGCTCTGGATGCCGGTGCCGATCTCCTTCTGCTCCCTGCCGACCTGCAGGAAGCCTTTGACGGTGTCGTTGCCGCCGTGGAGTCCGGCCGGATCTCCGAGGAACGGCTTGACGAGAGCGTCCGTCGCATCCTGACCCTGAAGGAAAAGGCCGATCTTTCGCTCCGGGCCAGTACACCGGCCGACACATTGCTGGACCGGCTCTCCCGGCTCTGGAACTGAGTTCTCCCAGAAAAGCCAAAACGGCCTGCTGCTCAGCTGCAGCAGGCCGTTTTTCTGTTACGGGCCGATTACGAATTGGAATCTGCTGTGCGATAAATTCCGAATGTATTATCCGGTGCGGGCATTTCCACCCGGGAGGCACGATCATTCACAGCCCACATCATCCAGCCCATTGCAGCCAGTGCCGCCAGAATGATGAGCCATTTGACAAAATTCGGCAGTTTTTTCATAGAAGATCCTTCAAATCCGTTTTATACTTTATTTTATATTTTCCGCTTTTATTCCGGTCTGCAAAGCTTCCGTGCACATCTGAGCAGCTCTTCGGCCTGCTGGCTGTCCAGCTGCTTCACCCATGCACCGCGCGCTGCTGCGCCCTCGCCGGTGCTGCCCGCTTCCGCAAAGCAGGCAAGATCCGAGTCGGTGCGGCTCTGCCAGGGCGAAAAGCCTTCCGGTACAATGTGGGCTCCCAGACGGCAGTCCAGCACGGCAGTCTTTCCGGTGGGCCTCCATGGCCTGCCCAGAAACACCGTGCCCGCCGGGCAGTCGTCTGAAACAAAGTCGCAGTCCCAGAACACAAACCCGAGGCCATCGGCACGGCCCGAGGGAGCCGTGACGTAGCTTGCAGGCAGGTGGTTATTCACGGTGCGGATGGTGCACTGCTCAAACAGAGCGTCCGCGCCGCCAAAAATAAAATCGATATCTCCCGCGATCTCGCAGTGCCGGTAATACTGGGCCGTCGGGCGGCGGGGCGCAAAGCGGCCCGGGCCAAGGAAGCCATCCTTCTCCCGCTCCTTCTCCGGCAGAGGGGCGCAGAACAGCGTATCCTGATTGCTCAGCAGCCGCACATTCTCAAAGAGGGTGTGAGAGCAGTCCACATAAGCCGCCACGGCCTGCCCCACCTTTGCCCCGGGGCCGGCATCGTTTTCAATGGTCAGATCCCGCACCCGCAGTTCTATCCCCCGGAAAAACGCGGTATAGCTGCGGAAGGTGTGGGTGGGCCTGCCGTCCGGGTGCGGCAGCTTGCCGCCGTCGCCCCACACGATGCGGGTGCTTTCCATGCCTGCGCCGATCAGGGTGATATCCTGTTTTTCGCACACCAGCTTTTCGCGGTAAACGCCCGGGCCAATGCGGATCTCTGCTGCGCAGGCATAAGGCACGGCCAGCACCGCTTCGGACACCGAAGCAAAATCGCCGCTGCCATCCTGCGCTACGGTTATGGTAAGCATGTTTCTGTCCTCCCGTTTTGTTTCTATGCTTCCATAGTATACCTTCTCCTCCGTCGAAAATCAACGAAGTTTGTATGAACATCAAACGCATTTTTCCAGCCGCAGCACCGCCGCCGTAATGTCGTCCGGCCTGCCGGTCTTCTGGGCGCGCACGCGGGCCGTTTCCACCAGCGTTTTTGCAACTTTTTCCGGCGCATCTCCTGCCGCAGCGGAAAGCTCCAGCTGCTTTGCCACCCAGCCCGGGCCGTCCACCAGCAGCCCGTCCGAGACCAGCACCGCATAATCGCCCACCGTCAAATGCACCACCCGGCTCTGTCCGTTCACTCCGCCCAGAATGCCCACCGGCAGGCTGGTGTCGCCCACAGCACGCACCCGCCCGCCGTGCACAAGGAAGCCCGGTGCCGCACCGGCCTTGAACAGCCTTGCCGTGCCGGTGTAAAGATCCACGCTGATGAGGTCCAGCGTGGCACCGCTCTCATCCTCACTTTTCAGGGCAAGGGCCACGTTGACCAGCCTTGCCGCCAGCTCTGCGGTAAAGCCCGCCTTGAGCAGCCGGGCCGTCAGCTCGGCGGCAAGGTTGAATGCTGCCGCTGCCATACCGCAAACTGACAT
>OLSL01003264.1_pt1 | contig 11768 bp, 8 predicted proteins | sample 1672511 | NCBI WGS metagenome assembly OLSL01 (sample SAMEA3136694, study PRJEB25190) | human gut metagenome | biome: human gut; feature: human-associated habitat; material: faeces | place: Austria | collected 2013
CGCCATGCCTCGCCTTCACGCCGACTGCATCCGCTCCGTCTGCCCTCGCCTGTGCTTCGGTGACTTGAAGGGATTTGCTTCTCAAACCCTCCCAACCCAGGGCGCGCACGAAGCCTTGCCCGCGCCCGTTCTTATAGCAATCTAAACGCCAGGCTGTTCACGGCTTTTTGCTGCGCCTGCAAAGGAAATCCCCTGAATTCCGTGTAGTAGCCAAGTGCGCGGTCCTGGCTCGGTTCAAGACCTCCCGTATCGGCGGGGCGCACTCCGTCGCCGGTGCGGACAAAATTGCTCGGTTGCCACGACCAGCTGCCCGTTTCCTCTCCGTTTTCGTCCGTGTCGGGTGTATACCTTGCTCCGCTTTCTATCTGATAGAACATCACATCGAGCGGGCTTTTTACCTTGCACGTGCAATCGGCCAGGGAAAGAAGCGTTCTGAGTCCTTTTGGCGTGCGATCCTTGGCGGAAAACCAGTCGCGCAAAAGCGAGAGAAGCGAGTTCAGCAGCACGATCTCTGCAAGTGTATAGTCGTTGGACGCTCGCAGCCCGTGTTTGTCGATTTCGATGGAGCTGCTATGTTCCAGGAGCGCTGCGGCGTATTCCACGTCGCTTTCCCCAAGAGACGCATGGGGGTCAAGCTTGATGGTTCCGTTGTGGGACATCAGGTAATTGTGCGTTTTGCTTAGGAGTCCGTATGCCGCACTGGCCGAAAGGCGTTCCTGCTCAGAGCGTTGAGGGGCGGGTTCGGGCATCTCGCTTGGCTCTCCCTGCTCAATGTCGAAGTCGAGTTCGCCGTTGCGCGCTGTGAGCGTGACGGACGCTACAGGATGCGTGTTTGCCAGAGCGCGCCAGAGCGCGCCGAAGAATACGTCGTTGATCTGCTGATTGATGGAACGCGCTCCATAGTGGGCCTCGAGCGCGTTTTCCACCAGCACATCCTCGGCTGCGGTATCGATGGAAAAACGCGCGCCCGCAGGAAGCATGCGGGCGTATTCGTTTTGCTTGTTGCGTCTGACGATCTCGCGCAGCGCCTCTTCGTTCAAAGCCGCAAGGAAACGCACTGTGGAAAGACGTCCCGCCATCTCGCGCGGCATGCCCCATGTTTCGACGTCTTCCAAAGAGACGCGCTCGCGCAAGCCGTCTTCCGAGAGGTCGTTCTCGGAGGGGGCGTTTTCTGAGGCGGAGCTGAACCCGATGGTCGAACGCGAGATGCCGATGCGCGACGCGATGATGTCCTCGATGCCGGTGAACGCGCCTGCCATCACGAAAATGCAGCGGTCGCAATCGAGCGCATAGGGCGTTCCGCTGCGGGAGTCGTCCGACCCTTCGAGGATGCCGCCTTCAAGCGGCTTGAGCAGGTCGTAGATGGCTGTGCCTTCGCGGCTGGTATGGGCTTGGGCGAACAGCTTGTCCACCTCGTCGACGAAGATGAGGATGTTGCGATCGGGGTTTTCGTCGAGCGCCGCGCATGCCCTGACCCACTGTTTGCCGAATGAGTCGCCTATATAGCCGGCGGCCGACATGCTGTTCGCGTCTATCTGTTGGAAGAGCAGGCCCGATGTTTTCGCGAACGTCTTGAGCAAGTGCGATTTGCCCGAAGCCGTCGGGCCCACGATAAGCGCCGAGCCGACGTTGGGAAGCGAGAGAGCGTCAATGCCTTGCTCGTGGATGATGCGTGATCGCGCGCATGCGGCGTCGGCGAATGTGCACAGCCAGTCGACTGCCTCGTCTTGGCCGATGACGGTCTTTTTTACCTCGGCCGCAATTTCGGCGAGACTCTTGTCGTTTCCTCCGTACATGCGATCGTCCTTTCCTCGCGTGCGGGTTTTCGTTTGCCAATCGTAGCACGCCGCATGCGATGCCTGCTTGGTTCGATATGAGGGCGCCAATGTGTATTGATGATTGTGCTGTAGGGGAGCGTGCAAGGGCGTATTGTTGTGTTGAGGGGGGTACTTTGCTTGGTGCGCCGTGGCCGCGTGTATCTTCTGGCCGGTCGTGGTGTCGGGGTGGGAAAGCGAAGCGGCGTCTTGCTGTCCTCCGTGATAGAATGTATTTTTCATCAAGCAAACCACAGCCTATAAAGCTCCGCACAATGAGAGAGGACATCGATGACACTTACCTCCGTCGAACTATTTGCGGGAGCTGGCGGATTGGCGCTCGGTGTTGAAAAGGCGGGGTTTCGTTCTCTGGCGACTGTAGAGTGGAACAAATGGGCTTGCGATACGATTCGAAACAACATAAAACATGGCAATCCTTTGGTGAAAAACTGGAACGTTATCGAACAGGACATTCGTGATTTCAACTGGAAATCACTCAAAGAGCCTGTTGATCTTCTGGCGGGAGGACCTCCTTGTCAGCCATTTTCGCTAGGAGGTCTTAGCCGAGCGCATCAAGATGAACGAGACATGTTCCCGGCTTTAATATCGGTAATTAACCAATTGCGCCCGAAGGCTTTCATCGTCGAAAACGTCAAAGGTCTTCTCCGTAAGCAATTCGCGGACTATTATCGCTATATTCTTTTGCGGCTAGAGAATCCTGAGCAGATACAGGGGGAAAACGAGGCTTGGACCGACCATCTTGTACGGTTGCAGGATATCGAGAACAAGAAGAGCAATCGTTCAGATGAGCTGCAATATAGCGTCCATTGGAAGCTGTTGAATGCTGCAGATTATGGTGTACCCCAAAAACGAGAGAGAGTCATTATCGTTGGCTTTAGATCGGACCTTGATATTGATTGGGAATTCCCGGCACCGACTCACTCGAAAAAAAATGGTGGGCTTCATCCCTGGGTGACCGTGCGTGAAGCAATTGGGGATTTGCCATCTCCGAGAATAACGGGTAGCGAGTGCTTCTTTAACCATGAACTAAAGCCTGGGGCAAAGGTTTACCCAGGCCATACTGGAAGCGTCTTGGACGCGCCTTCGAAAACACTTAAAGCGGGCGTGCATGGGGTTCCTGGTGGGGAAAACATGCTTATCCAGGATGATGGGGAGCCAAGATACTATACAGTTCGCGAGGCGGCAAGAATACAGACCTTTCCAGATGACTACCGTTTCGATGGAACCTGGTCTGAAGCTATGCGGCAACTTGGAAACGCCGTTCCAGTTAAACTTGCCGAGGTAATAGCGAAAGAGGTTGCAAGCAAGCTCGCATAAGGAGGAGCGATGGAGCCCAATGAGCCCTTTAACCCTCTCGATAAGATGAATCTAGCAATGAGCATTGACTCTGCGCTCTGCAGGGTTGAGCCAAAGCAGCTGGGCGGTCTTCAGGTGTTTTCTGGTGCGGGAATATACGCCCTTTATTACGTCGGTGATTTTCACTGCTATAAGCCAATGTCGGAGGTGAACAGAAAAGCAGTCATTGCCCCGATATACGTAGGAAAAGCCGAAGCCTCCGGGAAAAGAAAAGGAGGATTCCTAAATAGTTCAGCAGCAGGAACGGCGCTGTTTAAGCGGCTGAGCGATCATGCCAAAAGCATTTTTCAGGTGGACAATCTTTCGATTGACGATTTTCTTTGTCGTTACCTTGTTGTCGATGAGACGTGGATCGCCTTGGGCGAAGCGATGCTAATCTCAAAATATGCACCAGTGTGGAATGCTTGCGTAGATGGATTCGGGAATCATAACCCTGGAAAGGGGCGGGGAAAAGGAGCTCGTCCAAAATGGGACATGCTTCATCCGGGACGACCCTGGGCGAATCGTCTGCCTGAAAATCAGGCCTCTCTTTCTGAGATAGTAAATAGGGTGAACGTTTATCTGACAGATGAGCGCCCTCCGTCTCGCCTCATCGAACAGTCTCGATACGAATATGGATTCATTCCGTTTGACGATATGACGAAATAGCAAATTAATTTCCATCCCATCGTCTTCGCACGAAATTTCAGATGAATCGAGATTGGGCAGGCGGGCTTTTATTCACGTGTGGCTAGGCGTGGGCCTACGCATCGATGCTGTGACGACTGCTGTTGTTCGATAGGCTGTTATCAAAGTCTCATACGTTTTGGTAGGCAGGTTGATGCCTGCAAGCGCACAGATGGCGTTGTCGGTTGGAGCACCGCACTGGCTGCATCGCCGCATCCCCGCTCGCCTGCGTTGCGACGACCTGAGGTTTTCTGATTGTTTTGCAAGCCTTCCTTTGCTTGTTCGGGGTTTTTCTTTAGTACGCTTCGCAAAGCCTCCGCGACGCCTGGAAGACGAGGACGTCTTTTAACGACCAGGGAGCTTTCAAGGGCGCGGGCGAGGTCTCGCGCGCAGTTCCGCACGAGCCGTTCGGCGCATGCGTGCCGAACGTGCGAGCCCAGGACTGTTTGAGCACGAGGCCTTGCCCGCGCCCTGTCGGATGGATTTGAATGCCGAGCTGTTTCTCGCTGCGGTCCGGGGTGCTGCCTCGTTCTTTGAGTGTGATATGATTCAAAGACTTGTCGTTCAGACGGGTTTTAGCTCCATCGCCGAAAGGATTTATGCAGGTGCAGCCGTCTTTCCTGTAGGAAATAGCTTGTTCGCATAGCGCGTTCGTCACGGCATGGCCGTCATGCGTTCTGCGTTTCTGCATCAAGCGGCTTTGTAGCCGCGGTTTTTTTTTGCATACCTGCATTCTTTCAACGTAAGGAGAACTTCCATGGGTTTTTCTTCCCAACCGCTTCCGGGCAATTCCGCCGAATCGCGCCTGAGCGCATCCGGCCGTCCACTTTCCAGAAATTGGCTCGCAATCATCGCTTTCATCTGGGCGGGCCAGGCCGTTTCCATGTTTACGAGCTATGCGGCAAGCTTCGCCGCCGTGTGGTACGTTACCGAAACCACGGGCAGTGCCATTCTTCTCTCCGTCATGAGCATTTGCGCCTATCTGCCACAGGGCATTCTTTCGCCGTATGGCGGCGTGATCGCCGATCGCTACAATCGCAAGGCGGTCATTATCGCGGCGGATATGGCGGTCGGGCTGGTGTCGTTTGTGCTTGGCGTGCTCATTCTGCTCGATGACGTAAGCATTGCTGCGATTATGCTCATGGTAATCGCTCGCAGCGTTGGCCAGGCGTTTCACGGGCCCGCCATGATGGCGGCTATGCCTATGCTTGTGCCTGAAAAGCATCTTCTGCGCATCAATACGCTTGATATGATGCTCATGAGCGTAGCGGGCATCGTGTCTCCGGCGCTTGGCATCATGCTCTACGAGGGCGTGGGCTTTCATGCGGTCATGTTCCTCGATTTCGCCGGCGCCGTGTTTGCCTGCCTAGCCCTGGTCAAGGCGACCATCCCTTCCGTTCGCGATTGCGCGGCTTCATGCGAGAAGCGCCATCCGCTGGTCGAGATGAAAGAGGGCTGGAGCGCGCTGCGGGTGAATCGCGGACTGTTCCTGTTAATCGTGCTGATCACGCTGGGCATGGTGAGCTTCGGGCCGATGGGCTCGCTCTATCCGCTCATGACCTACGACCACTTCGGCGGCGACGGCTTCATGGCTGCTGTGGCCGAGGCTACGTTTGCGGGCGGTTTGTTTGTCGGGTCGCTTATCATTATGGCGTGGGGCGGCGGCAAGCGTCTGGCGTTGCTTTTGGCCGCATCATGCGTGGCATTCGGTATTCTTGCCGCAGCATCGGGCCTGCTTTCTCCCTCGATGTTTTGGGTGTTTGCTGTGCTGTGCGCGGCTATGGGCATGGTGTGCGCTTGGTTCAACGGTCCCACGGTCACGTTGGTGCAGCGTAATGTGCCCGAAGAGAAGATGGGCCGCGCGCTCGGTTTCGTCGCGGCCGCCATGGGCTTGGCGTCTCCTGTCGGCATTGCTCTGGGTGGTATGGCGGCCGAAGCCATTGGCGTAGCGTCATTTTTCGTGGTTGACGGCGTTATCTGCGCGATTATCGGCGTGGTGCTTTATCTCCCGAAAAGCGTTCGCGCTCTCGACGAACCTTCTGCTGAATAATCATGTGCTGCTGCGGATTTGCGATGAAGCCGATCCGCAGCTGGTTTTTCATGCGGCAGGGTCGGCAGTGCGCCGGCGCCGCCCCGGTGCAGCTCTCGCCGCCTTCGATTTTGCGCCCGCATCTTGGTGCCGTACATAAGGTGGGCTTGGCGCAATGGATCGCCGGCGGCATTTGCCGGTTGGATGCGTCTTTGCGCGAATGCTAAGATGCCAGAAGGCGTATCTTGCTTTGCCGCGTGCTTGTTCTTGGAGGGGCAATGGACGAATTGGTCGTATGGTTTACCGAGCGAATTGTTGCCAGCGGCGGCGTTGTCCCTGCGTTCATCGATTATTTTGCGGTTGTTGTGGGCGTGGTCACGGGCGCTATGTTCGCATGCGACCGAAAGCTCGATATTGTCGGAACCGTGGTGTGCGGCCTGTTCACGGCATACGGTGGCGGCGTGCTGCGCGACTTTCTCCTGCAGGATGAAGGCGTGTATTTCATGTCGCATCCGTACCTGTTTCTCCTTTGCGTCTTTCTCTGCGTCTTCGTGTTCTACTTCCGCGGTCTTTTCCGACATCTTCCTTCGACGATTTTTCTGTGCGACACCCTTTCGGTCGCGCTTTATGCGGTTGCCGGCGCAAGCAAGGCTTTCGACTGCGGGAGCGGCTTTATCATGTCCATTGTCTTGGGCGCTATCGTCGGCGTGGGCGGCGGTGCCATTCGCGATTCGTTCGTCGGAGAGGTACCGGGGATCTTCCGATCGAGCAACTTCTATGCCGTGGCGGCGATCGGCGGTTCGTTCACGTATGTGTTGCTGGTCCAATTCGGTTCCGATCCGGCGGGCGCTGCGATTCTCTGCGTTGCCGTCGTGCTGGCGCTGCGCTATCTGAGCGTGTTCTTTGACTGGAGAACCGGCGACGACCCCATCGACCTGACGCCGTATGTGTCGCGTCCCATCAAGAGTTTCGGCTACATCGCGCGAGGCCTGTTTTTGGGCGGCGGTAAAAAAGAACGCAGGCACTACGCCCGTTCGTTTCGGATGAAGGGCTCGGCTTCTTCGAAGGCGCGCAAGCAAGACGCTCAGGAAGGGGAGGGTGCTCGTTCGGGCGAAGAATCGGCCCCGGGCGCAAGCTCTGGCGACCCGCTTTCGTTCATGCGCTGATTCTCCGCGGCGACGAATCGCGATGGTGCAGGTGGAGCATGCGATGCGGTTTGTATCCGATTCGTGACGGATCTGCTCAAGCGCGTTTTCGAAGCGGCGTGCGCTTGTCGTATCGGGTATTATGATGTGCTGCAATCGGGCGACGCAGCGTCGTCCTTCCGAAGGTTCGCGCGGCGAACCTCGATGAGACCCTTTGTAACCGTCTTGAAAGGAGAGAGTCTCACCTATGCCTGTTGGCCTAAGTTTGCTTCTTGTTCTGTTTTTTCTTCTGATGAACGCGTTTTTCGTCGTGGCCGAGTTTTCGCTTGTTCGCGTGCGCAAGTCGCAGGTGGATATGCTGGTTGAAGAGGGCCGGCCCGGCTCGAAATACGCTCAGTTGATTGCCAACAACGTCAACGCCTACCTATCGGCATGCCAGTTGGGCATTACGCTTGCTTCGCTTGCTCTCGGCTGGTTGGGCGAGCCTGCCGTTTCGGCTTTGTTCCATCCGCTGTTCACATTGCTCGGCGTGCCCGACAGCGTGAATTTCGCGGTGTCGGTGGCGATCGGCTTCTGCCTGGTCACTGCGTTGCATATCGTGGTGGGCGAGCTCATTCCCAAGTCTTTGGCTATTTTCAGCACCGAGAAATACGCTCTGTTCACGGCGGCTCCGCTGGTGTGGTTCTACCGTCTTACGTTCCCGATCATGTGGCTGTTCAATAGCATCACCAACGGCGTGGTGCGCCTGATGGGTCACGATCCGGCCGACGAGCACGATGTCTATACCGAAGAGGAGATTCGTCTGCTGATTGACGAAAGCACCGAAAACGGCCTGATTGATTCCGAGCAGAATGAGTTCGTGGACAATATCTTCGATATTGCGGACAAAGATGTTGAAGCCATTATGACGCCGCGTCCCGACATGGTGTGTCTTGGCCTCGAGGATTCGCTCGAAGAGAATCTGCGCGTGGTCGAAGAGCATAAGTTCACGCGATTCCCTGTGTATCGCAAAGATAAGGATGACATCGTCGGCTTCGTGCATATCAAAGACCTGTATCGTCTGGATGAGCATGCCACCATGGCGGACATCCGCATTCGCCGCATCGTCGCCGCTCCTGAGAGCATGCCGGTTGTTAAGCTGCTCCAGCTGCTGAAGAAGGAGAAGACGAAGATTGCCATCGTCGTCGACGAACATGGCGGCACGTCTGGCGTTGTCACCATGGGCGATATTTTCGAGGAGATCATCGGCGATTACGACGACGAATACGTGCACAGCAACAACGAGACGTTGACCGAGGTGTCCGACGGGCATTATCTGACGACGGGCGCATGCTCAATCGACGATTTCGCCGAAACCGTCGGGTTCGATTCCGACGATTTCCCCGAGTACGAAACATTGGGCGGTCTTTTGCTTGAATCGTTCGACCGAATCCCCGATGTGGGCGATGAGACCACCTATTTCGAGGGCAATACCACGGTGCGTTTCATCGTGCGCTCCATGGAGGCCCGTCGCATCGGCCAGGTCGAGTTCTGGGTGAGCATCGAAGAGCCTGACGACGAAAAGGAATAGCGGGCTCGCTGCGCCGCGCTGCGTTCCTGCGTGCGAAAATTCAATACTGCTGACGAAAGGACGGCACCCCGGAGTGCCGTCCTTTTTGCGTTATGGGGTCTTCGGGGTGCTTGAATGGGTGCCGTCAGGTGGTCCTGTTCGTGCGGAGCAAGTTGTGCATGGTCTGTTCGCCGTGCTTCCATGCGCGCATGATAGCTTTTTCGTTTCGTGGGCGCTCGTCCGTTCGGGGACCGATATGGGGCATCTTTCGATTTCGCGCTCTATTCTGGTGGATCAATTGTGAATTTCTGATAAAATTTGCAGCTTGGAATGTAAGGGATTCAACGAAAAACAAGAAAGGGGGCTCTGCATGAACGGAGAACTGATGGATTCCCTGATCGCAATCACGGGTCAAATCAGCGATTTCATGTACACCTACATCCTGGTGTTCCTGCTTGTCTTCTGCGCGGTTTATTTCACCATCCGCACCAAGGGCGTACAAATTCGCTATATCAAGGATATGTTCACCCAGCTTACGGAGAAAAGGCACGTAGAAGGCAAGAAGTCCATTTCGTCGTTCCAGGCGCTCATGGTTTCTACCGCTTCCCGCGTCGGTACGGGCAATATCGCCGGTATCGCCACGGCGGTTGCTACGGGCGGTCCTGGTGCCGTGTTCTGGATGTGGGTTATGGCCTTGGCGGGCGCCGCGTCGGCGTTTGTCGAATCCACGCTCGCGCAGATCTGGAAGGTGCGTGGCAAAGAGGGCGAGTTCCGCGGCGGTCCCGCATACTACATCGAGCAGGCTCTCGGTAAGCGCTGGGTTGGTGTGCTGTTCGCCATTTTGCTTATCATCTGCTATGCATACGGCTTTAACGGCCTGCAGGCCTTCAACATGGCAAGTGCGCTTGAGTACTACATTCCCGATTACGCCACGAACGGCGCAGCGGTTGCTCTGGGCATTGTCCTCGTTGTCATGACGGCGTTCGTCATTTTCGGCGGTTCCAAGCGCATCAGCATCATCACCTCCATCGTGGTGCCCGTCATGGCTCTTGCTTATATCGGTCTTGGTTTGTTCATCACGTTCACCAACCTCGACCAGTTGCCGGCCGTTTTCGCCTACATTGGCGAATCCGCTTTCGACTTCCAGTCGATCTTCGGCGGCTTCGCGGGTTCGGTTGTCGTTCTCGGCATTAAGCGCGGCCTGTTCTCCAATGAGGCAGGTATGGGTTCCGCCCCGAACGCCGCTGCAACTGCAAGCGTCTCTCACCCCGTCAAGCAGGGTCTGGTGCAGAGCCTTTCCGTCTACATTGACACGCTGATCGTGTGCACCTGCTCCGCTTTCATGGTCCTGATTTTCTATGTGCAGTCCGGTGGAACCTTTGGCGAGCTCAACGGCATGCCTCTCGTGCAGATGGCCGTCAATTCCGCTGTGGGCGAGATGGGCATTCACTTCGTTACGTTCGCGATTTTCGCCTTCGCGTTCTCGAGCTTGATCGGCAACTACTTCTATGCGGAAAGCAACATTCGCTTCATCAAGAACAGCCCTGTTCTTCTGACCGTCTTCCGCATCACTTGCTTGGTTGCCATCATGGTGGGCTGCCTGAACAACTTCACGCTGGCATGGAACTTCGCCGACATCACCATGGGCTTCATGGCCATCGTCAACCTTATTGCCATCCTGCTGCTGGGCAAGTGGGCTTTCAAGGCGCTTGACGATTACACGGCGCAGAGGAAGCTTGGCAAAGACCCCGTCTTCGTGGCTGACAACATTGAAGGTATGCCCGCAACGCAGTGCTGGCATATTGGTAGCGACGATTTGAAGGATGTCGGTCCCCAGCCTGTAAAAGAATACTTCGAGGAAGCGATTGACGCCGACGGAGATTCTTTCGAGCCGGTTAAATAATTTCTTGAGCTTAACGAAGCTTTGATTTGGCGGCGGCCTCTCGAAGGAGGGGTCGCTTTTTAATATGAGCAGGACATTGTCAAGAGGCAAAATTGGGCCCGACCTCATAAGATGAGGCCAGGCCCTTTCCTTATATCAACCTGCATGCGGCGACCTCGGCGTGTCTTTCCGACGCTCGTCTTTGCAGTTTGATATCCGCCCGCGGCAATCTCTTGCTGGGCAATCCGTTGCTACGGCTGAGGCTGCCTCGTCGTCTCGACAGTCTTTGTACGCGTGTGGCGCCTTGGGCGCTCGCAAAAAAAAGAATCTGGGGTTTGCCTCAACGGCCTCGGATCAAGCCGCTTTCAGGGCGATCGGCTTATGTTCGGACGATCGCGGCTCTGCCGCTTGGCGAGGCGGGCCTCTTCCCTCGGCCCTCTTCCGCCGTGAGCCCCACGGCCCATGCCCAGCAGGCGAGTTCGCGCGCCGCGGCCACGTCGGCCTTGTTTCTACGCATCCCGTGTTCCAGCATCGACCCCCGCCTCGCCACGAGTCTTCGTACGCCCTTGGCCGCATGCCTTCCGGCCGCTTGGCCCGGAGCCTGTCCTTTGGCGAGGTCCTTCGAATGCGCGGAGCGCGTCGGATAGTGCCACGCGGCTTCCACCGGCGTTTTTCTGAGATGCTTGTTGCCGGCTTTGGCGATGCCGCCTTTGCGGACGCTTTCCCCGCTGGAATGCTCGGAAGGCGTCGGGCCGACCCATGCGGCGAACGACCGGGCGTTCTTGAATCTCGAGGACTCGCCGGCCTCGAACACGAGGTCGGCGGCCGTCATGGCGTCGACGCCCTTGAGGCGGCAAAGGGAGTCGACCCTCCTTTTCCGCCCGGGCCTGCCGGCCTCCGCCTTCACGAGCCCCTCGAGCCTCGCTTTGCTCTCTGCCGCCTGCCTGGCGTCGTCGATGCAGCAGGGCAGGACCTCGTTGTCGGCCCTCTCCGCGAGGGATGTCGACCTGGCCCAGGACCGGTACGCCTGCGTCCGGTTCTTCTTCCTTCGCCCGGAAGGGGCCTTCTCGTCGAAGACGAGGCCGTGCCTGAGCGGGAATTTCGACAGCCTCTGCTTCGAGCGTTCGAGGTCGTCTCTCGCGTCCTCGAGCGCACGGGTCGGGTCGCGGGCGGCCTCGCACTCGTCGTCGGGCACCCAGACCTCCGCCACGTTGCCCGCCGAGAGCATTCGGGCGAGAAACTCGGCGTCGTTGCGGTCGAAATCCTGCTCGGTGATGTCGCAGAACATCTTCTGCTGAGCGATTCC
>OLSL01003276.1_pt1 | contig 11712 bp, 10 predicted proteins | sample 1672511 | NCBI WGS metagenome assembly OLSL01 (sample SAMEA3136694, study PRJEB25190) | human gut metagenome | biome: human gut; feature: human-associated habitat; material: faeces | place: Austria | collected 2013
CTTAGAAGCAGCCACTCATTTAAAGAGTGCGTAATAGCTCACTGGTCGAGTGATTCTGCGCCGAAAATTTCCGGGGCTAAAACTTACTACCGAAGCTACGGCATCATTATGATGGGTAGGGGAGCTTTCTATGCGGCTTGAAGCATGACCGTAAGGACATGTGGACTGCATAGAAGTGAGAATGTTGGCATGAGTAGCGAGATGTGGGTGAGAATCCCACAGGCCGTAAACCCAAGGTTTCCAGGGGAAGGTTCGTCCGCCCTGGGTTAGTCAGGACCTAAGCCGAGGCCGAAAGGCGTAGGTGATGGACAACAGGTTGATATTCCTGTACCACCAATAACCGTTTGAGAAATGGGATGACACAGTAGGATAAGCTAACCGCACTGTTGGTTATGTGCGGGCAAGTATTGAGGCAGTTCCGATAGGCAAATCCGTCGGAATAATGCTGGGGTACGATGCGGAGCGAAATTTAGTAGCGAAGTAGCTGATTTCACACTGTCGAGAAAAGTCTCTATCGAGGTTAAAGGTGCCTGTACCGCAAACCGACACAGGTGGGTGAGGAGAGTATCCTAAGGCCAGCGAGAGAACTGTTGTTAAGGAACTCGGCAAAATGACCCCGTAACTTCGGGAGAAGGGGTGCCTTCGAAAGAAGGCCGCAGAGAATAGGCCCAAGCGACTGTTTACCAAAAACATAGGTTTCTGCTAAGTCGCAAGACGATGTATAGGAGCTGACGCCTGCCCGGTGCTGGAAGGTTAAGGGGATCTGTTAGAGCAATCGAAGCAGTGAACTTAAGCCCCAGTAAACGGCGGCCGTAACTATAACGGTCCTAAGGTAGCGAAATTCCTTGTCGGGTAAGTTCCGACCCGCACGAAAGGCGTAACGATTTGGGCACTGTCTCAACAACAGACTCGGTGAAATTGTAATACCGGTGAAGATGCCGGTTACCTGCGACAGGACGGAAAGACCCCATGGAGCTTTACTGTAGCTTGACATTGAGTCTCGGTGCTACATGTACAGGATAGGTGGGAGACTATGAAGCATGGACGTCAGTCTGTGTGGAGTCATCCTTGGGATACCACCCTTGTAGTACTGGGATTCTAACCAGAGGCCATGAATCTGGTCTTGGGACACTGTCAGGTGGACAGTTTGACTGGGGCGGTCGCCTCCCAAAAAGTAACGGAGGCGCTCAAAGGTTCTCTCAGTACGGTCGGAAATCGTACGAAGAGTGTAAAGGCAAAAGAGAGCTTGATTGCAAGACATACAGGTCGAGCAAGGACGAAAGTCGGACTTAGTGATCCGGTGGTTCCGCATGGAAGGGCCATCGCTCAACGGATAAAAGCTACCCTGGGGATAACAGGCTGATCTCCCCCAAGAGTCCACATCGACGGGGAGGTTTGGCACCTCGATGTCGGCTCATCACATCCTGGGGCTGTATTCGGTCCCAAGGGTTCGGCTGTTCGCCGATTAAAGTGGTACGCGAGCTGGGTTCAGAACGTCGTGAGACAGTTCGGTCCCTATCCGTCGCAGGCGTAGGAAATTTGAGGAGACCTGTCCTTAGTACGAGAGGACCGGGATGGACGTACCGCTGGTGTACCAGTTGTTCTGCCAAGGGCATGGCTGGGTAGCTAAGTACGGAAAGGATAAGCGCTGAAAGCATCTAAGCGCGAAGCCCACTTCAAGATAAGATTTCCCACCGCAAGGTTAAGATCCCAGGAAGACTACCTGGTTGATAGGTCAGAGGTGTAAGTGCAGTAATGTATTTAGCTTACTGATACTAATAGATCGAGGACTTGACCAAATGAATATCATTCATTAAATGTTAGCAATTTTGAGGGTACTAATTAAATTATCAACTATAAGTTAGATAATAGAACTTAGTAAATCTAATAAAGATTATGTGGTTATTATAGCAAGGAGGATACACCTGTTCCCATTCCGAACACAGAAGTTAAGCTCCTGAGCGCTGATGGTACTTGGTGGGCAACCGCCTGGGAGAGTAAGACGTAGCCACGTAGTCTTTTTTTATTTAATGAATTACATAGTCATTACAACTAGATAAGTTCATTATTCATTTTAAAATAAGCATAGCGCCTTTTATTAGGATATAAAGCCATTCTCACTGAAAAGTAGAGAGTGGTTTTTTATTTAAAGTTATGTAGGTGAGAAAAAAAGGGATAAAAAAATAACCACACTATATTTAAATGTGGTTATTTTTTATGTATATTAATTTAAAGGCTTAAGATTTTTCATACTTAAATCTAATATTTTTGATGAATGAGTTAATGCCCCAACTGATATAAATCCTACACCAATTTCAGCTATAGATTTAATCGTTTCTAATGAGACGTTTCCTGAAAACTCTATTTGAGCTTTGTTTCCTATGATTGAAACTGCTTTTTTAGCTGTATCTAAATCCATGTTATCAAGCATTATTATATCAGCTTTTACTTCTAAAGCTTCTTTAACCATATCTAGTGTTTCTGTTTCAACTTCTATCTTTCTTACAAAGGAAGAATTTTTTCTAGCCAAATTAACTGCATTAGTTATTCCGCCAGCAGCATCTATGTGGTTATCTTTTAACATTACACCATCAGATAGATTAAATCTATGATTGTGACCACCGCCAACCTTTACTGCATATTTTTCTAGAATTTTTAGATTTGGCGTTGTTTTTCTTGTATCTAATAATTTTGCATCAGTATGCTCAATTTCTTTTACAAATTTATTAGTTAAAGTTGCAATACCACTCATTCTTTGGAGAAGGTTAAGAGCAACTCTTTCACCTTTAAGAATATTTCTAGTATTTCCTTTAAGTTCTGCTATTTTTTCTTTAGGATAAACTTTATCACCATCTTTTTTCCACAAATCCACAGTTACATCACCTAATATGTGGAAAACTCTGGCGAATACTTCTAATCCAGCGATAATACCTTCTTCTTTACAAAGAAGATCAACAGAAGATATACTATCTTCAGAGACTATTGAATTAGTTGTTATATCTTCATTTGGAATATCCTCAATAAGTGCATTTTTTATTATTTTATCTACAATTAAAAAATTAATCATCTATTCTACCACCTTGTTGTTTGATTGCTGCTACTACTAATTTTTTGTTTTCTGCTGCTATTTCATCAACTGTTTTATTAACTTTATCAACAGATTTTGTTAATAATTCAATATCATTTATTGAATTATTTATGATCTTAGCTGCTCTATGAGAGAATACTAATCCTTCTAATAAAGAGTTACTTGCAAGTCTATTTGCTCCATGAATTCCTGTACAACTAGTTTCACCCACTGCGAAAAGGCGCTCTAATGATGTTTTACTATTAGTATCTACTTTTATGCCACCCATAAAATAATGTTGGGCAGGAGATACTTTGACAGGTTCTTTTGTTATATCAGTACCTTTAGCAAGGCAATTTTGATATATTAAAGAGAATCTATTTTTTATATAGTCAGAATCTAAAAAACTTATATCTAAAAATACATAAGGTGTATTTGTTTTTTCCATTTGTTCAAAAACGGCTGCTGAAACGACATCTCTTGGGAGTAATTCGTTTACAAATCTTTCACCGTTTACATTTTTTAGGATACCACCTTCGCCTCTCACAGATTCAGAAATTAAAAATCTTCTTTCGTCTTCAGTTTCATCGTAAAAAGCAGTAGGATGGATTTGTATATAATTTATATCTTTAAGTTCTATATTATGTCTTAATGCTGTAGCTAGTCCATCGCCTTTTAAAATTCTTTGACTAGTAGAGTTTTTATAAAGACCACCAATTCCGCCACAAGCTAAAATTACATATTTGGCGAATACATTTATTTGTTTGCCATCTTTTATTAACACAGCACCTATACATTTATCATTATCTTCTATTATATCTACAAAAAAAGTATCTTCTGAAACAGCGATGTTTTCTTTAGAAAGAACATTTTTTATAAGTGTTTTTTCTACATCTTCACCAGTATGGTCATTTGTATGTACTATTCTATTTATGCAATGGGCACCTTCTTTTGTGTAATCCCAATTTCCTTCTTCGTCTAAATCCAGTTTCATACCTAAAGAAACTAATTCTTTAACATTTTCTATAGATTCAGAAGTTAGAACTTTTACGGCATTTAAGTCATTTTTATATTGGCCAGCTTTAAGAGTATCTTCTATAAAGTCAGGAATATCTTCTTCGTTTCTTGCAACTGAAATACCACCTTGAGCTAAATATGTATTTGTACAATCTATTTTCCCTTTTGAAACGACTAAAATATCTAAGTCGTCACTTAGATTAAGAGCACTGTATAAACCAGAAACTCCAGATCCTATTATTAAAACATCAACATTTTTATTTTCCATAATTAATTCCCCAATTTGTGCATATTTTCTAGAGAAGTTAGAGCTTTTTTACGTATTTCTTCATCTAGAATAACTTCTTCTTTTTTACCATCTAATGCATCATAAACGTCTTGTAGGCTAGTCTTTTTCATATTTGGACAAACCATCACTTCAGGGAAATAGAATTTTTTATCTGGGTTTTTCTTTTTAAGTTGATGTAGGACACCTTCTTCTGTTGCGATTATAAATTCTTTATCTTCACATTCAGTTGCATAATTGATTATACCGCTTGTACTTCCTATGTAATCACTTAAATCTCTCACTTCTTTAGAACATTCAGGGTGAGATAAAACTTTTACATTTGGATGTTCTTCTTTTGCTTTTATGATATCTTCTGCAGTGATTCTATGATGAGTAGGGCAGAATCCTCTCCATAAAATAAATTCTTTTTCTGGGAAAAATTCAGATATATAGCCACCTAAATTTTGATCAGGTAAGAATAATATTTGTTTATTAGGTATGTTTTTAATTATTTTTAAAGCACTAGATGATGTAACAGATGCATCACAAAGAGCTTTAACTTCATAAGATGAATTTATATAACAAACTTTAAATGCATCAGGATATTTTTTTATCATTTCTTCTACATCTTCAACTTCTGCCATATCTGCCATTGGGCAACCAGCATTTGGCGCAGGTAATATAACAGTTTTTTCTGGTGATAAAACTTTTGCACTTTCAGCCATAAATTTTACACCACAGAAAATAATTAAATCCTCTTTAGCATCACGAGCTACTTGACTTAAATAATAAGAATCGCCGACATAGTCTGCAATTTCTTGAATTTCTGGAATTTGATATAAATGTGCTAATATTATAGCATTTTTTTCTTTTTTTAATTTTAATATCTTTTCAGATAGTTGATTCGTCATAACTTACCCCTTTACTTTAAAAGTATTTACACGTGTATTTACACTTGTAACACCAATTATAGCACCGTGCAATTTACTATTCAACAAAAAAATAATAGTTAAATTTTTAATTTATTTTTGAAATGGTTAAGAAATTTTATAAAAAAGTTAACGATTGATTTTTTTTAAAAAAGTATATAGAATAAATTAAAGATAAGGAAAAGAAAATAATAAAACGAAAAGAAGGTGCAAAATGAGCTCAAACGAGAGAAGGGAAAGACTATTACAAATTCTGAAAAAATCTGATGAACCTGTAAAAGGGAGTGAATTATCAGCAGAACTTCAAGTAAGTAGACAAGTTGTAGTAAAGGATATAGCACTTTTAAGAGCATCTGGAATAGAAATTTTGGCAACATCTAGTGGATATATTATTTTAAATCCAGTAAAAGATGAATTTAAAATAAAATGCAAAAATCATAATTCAGATGAAGAACTTTATGATGAATTACAGACGATAATTGATTTAGGTGGAAGAGTAAAAGATGTTATAGTGGAACATCCTACATATGGCGTTTTGAAGGCTGAATTAAATGTGTCTACAAATAGGGATTTAAAAAAATTCATGGAAAAAGCAACAACAAATGAATTTAAACAATTATCTGTTTTATCCCCAGAATATCATATTCATACTATTGAAGTTAGTAACAAAGATATATTTGAAGAAATAAAAAAAGAATTAAGGGATAAAAATATTTTATTTGAGTAGATAATGGAATGGCGTGAGGACTTATAATTAATAAGTCCTTTTATAATTTTAGGAAATATATGTTTAAAAAAGTCAATTAAAATAAAAATTTGAAATAAAAAATAAGTTGAATTATAAAAAAAGTTGTGTTAATATTAATATGTTATATGTTTAGGAGGAAATATGGACAAAATATTTTTTATGAATGAAGCAATAAACGAAGCCAAGAAAGCATATGATAAAGGCGAAACACCTATAGGAGCTGTAATAGTTAAAGATAGTGAAATTATCGGAAGAGGTCACAATTTAACTGAAACTCTTAGAGACAGTACAGCACATGCAGAAATGTTAGCAATAAAAGATGCATCAGAAACATTAGGTGGTTGGAGACTTACAGATTGTGATTTGTACGTTACAATGGAACCTTGTATAATGTGTAGTGGCGCCATTGTTAATTCTAGAATAAAAAATATCATAATAGGAACTAAACATATTAAAAACGCGAATATAGAAAAACAACATACATTTAAGATGGAGTACTTTAAAGATAGTCGTGTAAATGTTGAGTTTGGAATAATGGAAGACGAGTGTTCGATCATTTTGCAAAGATTTTTTAAAGACTTAAGGAAAAAATAGCTGGAGAGATGGTCGAGAGGACGAAGACGCTGGCCTGGAAAGCTAGTATGCGTGTCAAAAGCGTATCGTGGGTTCGAATCCCACTCTCTCCGCCAAGGAAACATTAAATTTCGGTTACAACTTTGCTGTACTAGATGGGGAAGTAGCGGTGCCCTGTAACCTGCAACCCGCTATAGCAGGATTGAATTCCATCTGGAGGCTACTACTTTGTGGAGCTGCCCGAAGCAAGTGGTGTTGACGCTTAGGTCCTATGCAATGTAAGCCCATGAACCCTGTCAGATCCGGAAGGAAGCAGCAGTAAGTGGTTACTGCATGTGACGTGGGAGTGCCTAAGTTGAGCTAACTACTTTGGTAACGTCTGTGAAGTATAGTCGATAGATGGTGTACAGCATTTTAATATATAAAAACAAATCCCTTTTAATAGGGATTTTTATTTTGCTAATCTTTTCAAAATAAAAGGAAGAAACAATCTTTTATTAAATTTGGAAAGATTTTTTTATTATGTATAGAAAATATAATTATATATATTTTTATGAATATAAGAAGAATGCTTAACTAAAGTAAATTTATTTATTTAATGATATAATATTTAAAGAAATTGTCTAAAATAAAAACAGTATTTGAACAAAGGGGATGGTAGATATGCATAAGGCGTTATATAGAGTATATAGACCTAAAAATTTTAGTGATGTTATAGGTCAAGAGCATATAGTTAGAACTTTAAAAAATCAAATAGAAAATAATAATGTAGGTCATGCATATTTATTCTGTGGGACAAGAGGTACAGGGAAAACATCTACAGCAAAAATATTTTCAAGAGCTGTAAACTGTACTAATTTACACAATGATGAACCTTGTAATGAGTGTGAAAATTGTAGAGAGATTTTAGAAGATAAGACTATGGATGTAGTTGAAATAGATGCTGCATCAAACAATAGTGTAGATGATATAAGAGAATTAAGAGAAAATGTAAAATATTCTCCTGCTAAAGCTAAATACAAAGTATATATAATAGATGAGGTTCATATGTTATCACAAGGAGCATTCAATGCACTTTTAAAAACACTAGAAGAACCACCATCATACGTTATCTTCATACTGGCAACTACAGAACCACATAAAATCCCTGCAACAATATTATCTAGATGTCAAAGATTTGACTTTAAAAGAGTAACAGTTAAAGATATTTCATCTAGAATGAGATATATATGTAAAAAAGAAGGAATAGAGGCAGACGAAAAAGCGTTAAATCTAATTGCTAGAAATTCACAAGGTGCACTTAGAGATGCTCTTAGTATATTAGACCAATGTATATCTTTTGAAGGGAACAAGATAAGTTATAATGATGTAATTGAACTTTTAGGAAGTGTAAATATAGAGCAATTATTTGATTTAGCAGAATCCATAATAAAAGAAGATACTAGAAAATCTCTTCAAATATTAAATGATTTTATTATTTGGGGGAAAGACGTAAGAAACCTAGTAAACGATTTAATAGATCACTTTAGAAACTTAATGGTTTGCAAAATATCAAATGATTTAGACGAAATTATATCTCTTCCTGAAGAAACTATAGATTTACTTAAACAACAGGCTGAAACTATCGATACAAATAACTTAATAAGAATTTTAAACATATTATCAGAAGCACAAGATGGTATGAAAATATCATCAAACCCAAGGGTTCTTATGGAAGTAACTATGATGAAGATAGCACAACCAATGTTTGATGAGAGTAAAGAAGCTCTAATTAAGAGAATTGAAAACTTAGAACAGAAAATAGAATCTGGAAATATAAAAGTTAACCACATATCCACAAACCAAACGGTGGATAACTTTAATGAAAATAATCAACAAAATAATAATACAGTTGAAAAACAAGAAGATGAAAATATAGAATATGAAAACTTAAAAGGTGACGATATTAAACTTGTAGAAAAATCATGGAAAAAGATTTTACAAAAAATGAAAGAAGATAAAAATCAAGTAATTAGAGCCTTGCTACAAGACGTAGATAGTTTTAATATATCAGAAGATACTTTATATATAATTTTTACAGATAATTATTCATTTGCGAAATCAAGATTAGATTCTCCAGCTACAATACAATATGTAGAAAAAGTAATAAGAGAGGTATTAAATAGAAGCTTTAGTGTAAAAATAGCACTGAAATCACAATTGTCAAATTTAAATACTCAAATAAAAAAAGAGGATAAAGGAGAACAAATATTAAAAAATATAGTAAGTGAAGATATATTAGAAGTAAAAGATAGTATTGAAAAAAGATAAAATAAATGATAATAATTATATTATGAAATAATGATAAACATTCAAGGAGGAATAAGTAAATGGCTAAAAAAGGATTTGGCGGAGGAATGATGCCAGGAAATATGAATCAAATTTTAAAACAAGCCCAAAAAATGCAAGACAATATGCAAAAAATGCAACAAGAATTAGAGGCTAAAGAATTTGAAGTATCTGTAGGGGGAGGAGCTGTTACTGTTAAAGTTAATGGTAAAAAAGAAGTTTTAGATGTAACTATGAAACCAGAAGTAGTTGACCCAGATGATATAGAAATGTTACAAGACTTAGTTATAAGTGCTGTAAACGAAGCATTAAGAAAAGTAGACGACGCTCAATCATCTCAAATGAGTAAAATGACTGGGGGAATGAACATACCAGGTTTATTTTAGTAGGTGATAAATAATGCAATATTATACAGAGCCTATAAGTAGGCTTATCGAAGAATTTTCAAAACTTCCGGGAATAGGCAAAAAGACAGCCCAAAGATTGGCTTTCCATGTAATTAATATGAATAATAATGATGTAGAAGCTTTATCAAAAGCAATTTTAGATGCCAAAAAAGAAATAAAATACTGTTCTATATGTTGTAACATAACAGATAAAGACCCATGTAGCATGTGTTCTAACCCAAATAGGGATTCTAGTGTTATATGTGTTGTGGAAGATCCTAGAGATGTTGCAGCTATGGAAAAAATAAGAGAGTTCAAAGGACAATATCATGTATTAAACGGAGTAATTTCTCCAATGGATGGTATAGGTCCAGATATGATAAATATAAAAGAACTTATACAAAGACTTGGAAATCAAGATGTAAAAGAAATAATTATGGCAACAAACCCAACTATAGAAGGAGAAGCTACAGCTATGTATATAGCAAGACTTATTAAACCAATGGGAATAAAAGTCACTAGAATAGCTCACGGATTACCTATAGGTGGGGATTTAGAATATGCTGATGAAGTTACTATATCTAAAGCTCTAGAAGGAAGAAGAGAAATATAGAGGTGTAAAATGAATACAAACGTAGATTTTGAGGAGCATACTGTCGATAAAGAAAAAAGACAGAAAAAAATTGAATCTAAGAAAAGAGATAAAGTAAAAAGTACAGGTAGGAAGAAAATGCACTCACCAAAAGATAATAGAAATAGTGCATTTAGAAATAATTATAAACATTATCAGTACGATTACGAAGAGGATTTTTATGAACCTTATTAAAATCTAAAAATTATCATAAAATTAGCCAACTCATTAGAGTTGGCTTTATTAATTTAATATGTATTTATTGACCAATAATTTCGCATACTAAATCAGCAATATCTTCTGATGTATTTTGTTTTTTAATTGCTCTAATATTGTTCTTTAATAATTCTACTCTTTCTGGATTATCTATAAGTACTTTTAGAAGTACAGTAAGAGTAAATTTACTAGAAGTTCTTAATGCAGCACCACAGTTTGATAAGAAGTCTAGATTTTCTTTTTCTTGTCCAGGTATATAGTAAGGAATTATCATAGGTAATTCTTTTAATAAACATTCAGTTGTAGTTAGTCCACCAGGTTTTGAAACTATAATATCTACAGCTGATAATATATCATTCATATCTTTAGTGAAACCTAGAACAGAGATATTTTTATCAAAACTAGATTTCTCTAATGATTTTTCAAGTCTTTCTTTTAAACTTTCATTTCTACCTGTTATAACAAGTATTTGGAAGTCTCTATCTATAAGTAATAATTCTTTTAATGTATCTTTTATATTTCCAGCGCCAAAACTTCCGCCCATTAATAAAACTGTAAACTTATCTGACTCAAGTCCAAGTTCTTCTAATACTACATTTTTATCTCTATGCTCTAAGAATGATTTTTCAACTGGAATACCATATGGTTTTATTTTATCATCCTCTATACCTTCTGAGATTAAAACCTCTCTAACATACTCATCACCAGCTATATAATAATCTATTTCATCCTGAATATAAGCTGAATGGGCAGTATAATCGGTTAATACAGATATAAGAGGAGGAACAAAAAAGCTATTAAAAGCATTACGGTAAGGATATTTCTTTTTTAATGTACTCAATGCTATCATAGGGAATGGATGAGTTCCTATAATTAAATCAGGTTTACTTTCTTTTAATAATTTTTTTAATCTTGAAGATAACAGGGAATTAAATAAATTTCCTTTAAATTCATGTTTAGACATAATATTAGCATCAGAAATTTTATAAACCCCACCCCATGCCTTAGGTGTATATTTTGCAGATTTTTCGTATCCACTAGAGATAATCTTATCCATCGTTGTATTTATTAATTTTAAACTATCTACAATTTCACAAGTAATATATTCACCATTAATACATCTTTTTTCAATCTCTTCTTTCATGGCTTTGGCTGCTCTGTTATGGCCACCTCCAGTAGAGGCAGACATAATTAGTACCTTTTTCGACATTACAAATAACCTCCTAAATGTTTTGATTATATTGCTTTATTTTTATAAATTATGTACTATTAATTATATTTTTATAATTTACAATACATACTAATTTTATAATATGTAAAAGTGAAAATAAAGTAAAATTGAGAAAGAAGGAGTTGAGTTAGAATGAAAAAAATCGAAATGTACACAAGTGATACTTGCCCGAATTGTACTAAATTAAAAGAATATTTAAACCAAAATAATATAGAATATATAGAATACAACATATCAAAAAGTTCAGAACACAAGAGAAATCTTATAAAAGAAGGATTTTTATCAGTTCCAGTTATGAAAATAGATGAAGATTATGTT
>OLSL01003278.1_pt1 | contig 11712 bp, 9 predicted proteins | sample 1672511 | NCBI WGS metagenome assembly OLSL01 (sample SAMEA3136694, study PRJEB25190) | human gut metagenome | biome: human gut; feature: human-associated habitat; material: faeces | place: Austria | collected 2013
CACCCTTTTTATGAGCGAAAAACTGAAGGTTCATTGTTAACATGAGTTACACCTCCTCGATTTCAAAATGTATAAACTCACTGTACTGCTCCGAGAGTGACTGCATACCGATCACCAGTGCATCGATGAGCAATGCTGCATCATGTCCCGGCACATCATCAAAATCAAAGTCAACCAACCCTGTTTCCTGATCTGCTCCGACGCTGAATGCATCTTCTGTCAGTGCTTCAATGGCGTTGCATGTATTCAATGTAAGCACTGAAACTGCACTGCAGACAATATCTTCACCGGGCTCTGCATATTCCGCATGGCCGTCGCATCTGAAACCTGTATAGTGATTATTCTTGTCTTTATAGACTGTCACACTGATCATCACATGACCTCAAAATTAAGCGTTGATCTTTTCAATCTTAACTTTTGTATAAGCCTGTCTATGACCGTTCTTCTTATGATAGCCAGTTTTTCTCTTATACTTATAAACGATAACCTTCTTAGCCTTGCCATCACCAACAGCTGTAGCTGTTACTGTAGCACCTGCTACTGTTGGATCACCAACTTTAACTTCGTCACCACTTACAACGAGAACCTGATCAAAAACAACTTCAGCACCAGCTTCAACACCAAGTTTCTCAACTCTGATGACATCGCCTTCTGCTACTTTATACTGTTTTCCACCTGTTGCAATAATTGCGTACATTTATAGGGCACCTCCTATTCACATTACTCGCCAGTTACGGTATTTGCAAAGCTATTCTGCAAATTTAGACCTCACTGTGCGGCATCTTCTGTATACTACCATGTTTTTCAAACTCTGTCAACCGTTTTTTCATCAACTTTTGCGTCTTTTTTTCGGAATATAAACTGACCAATAACAAAGTAAGGCCAGAGATAAAGCATCATTCTCTTTCCCTCTATCATGACACCGAATCTGTGAAGCAGATACACAGCGATCAATTCCGTCACGCACACGGCAAGTATCATGCCATACAAGCCTTCTGCCTTCTCCGGTTTGAAAAATCTTCCTGAAGCAAAAAACATGATCACCGCCACAACGGCATAACCCACCATGGATGTCAGCGGTCTGAAATAGCCAAGCTCCACTTCACTCTTATCGATAAAAAGAATATGCTGTATACTGTTTTTGAAGGTTGTGATTTTTTCACCCCAGAAGTCAAAATCAGACCAGGTATTCGGTATCATATCCGCAGGAATCGACGGTTTTGCCTGACAAATGGCAAAGAACACCATGATCATCACAGCCAGCCCCACAAATCCGGCCGCCAGCCAGAAAGGACGGTACCTGTTGACCATCAGAAACCGGATACCGCGAATCACCACAAGAATCAGAATCAATGCCGGAAGAAGAAACATAAAAAACACCGCCAGCCGCTGATAAATCTGACAATCTGTTTTATCGCTGCCCAATCCCCATCTGTTTTCAAAAGCCTGAAGATATTCCGTTCTCTCTGCATTGCCGCTTATCTCTGTTCCCGGTTTGATGACAATTTTGCTGAAAGATGATTCCTGAGCTGCATTGCCTGTATTCCCTGAATCAGCAGATGCTGTCCCTGTATCCGTCGATGGAGCTGAAGTATCTGCATCCGATGCCGGATAATTGTTCTGCCCGCTATTTTCGCTCTGCTTCTTGTCAAAAACAGCCTCTGCCGGAAGAATAACCACCGCATTCGTATCCTCATAAACACCTCTGACATAGTAGCTTTTTTCATTATAAGTCACAATGCCTCCGGTTATGGCACTCTCCCCAAACAGTTCCCAGGCCGCTTTACTGCTCAATACACAGCCGGTCAGATCGTCCTCCATCAATTCGCCGTCCGATGAACACAGATTCTCCGAACTGCCATATATATAGGTAAGCGTACCTGTCAGAGTTTTACCGAGATCATCATTGGTAAAGGTCTGCTGATCAAGGCTCCCCACCGCTGTAAAGGGAAGATAATTCTCCAGTTCCTCATCGTTTTTTCGCATGTCCTGCACGGTTGACAGGGAATAGCCCTCTTTCAGATAATAAATCACCGGCGTACCATAGCCTCCGATTTCCGTACCCATGGCCAGAATATGTCCAAAGCATACGAGCATGATCAAAAGAAGGATATATTTACCCGCATGCTTTGCCGCCCGCCGCATTATTCTCCCTCCACAAGACGCACACGGTCTCCGTTGCGCAGTGTCTTGCTGGATGTCAGGACAAATTGCTGCCCCCAACTGAAAGAGCCTTCAATGGCTTCCTGTTCATTATTCTTGTCCAGAATATCCACCTGAACCTTATCCACCGCTGTTTCTGTACCCAGAATGGTATCCTTTTCATTGATCACATACACATAGTACTTGTCTCCGTCACTATGCAGCGCACCAAGCGGAACACATGTATCATATTTCTTGCTGGCTTTCTCCACTTTCAATGTAGCGATACTTCCCAGTTTCTTGACCTTTGCAGGGATAGAAACCGTCAATTCATAGGAATTCTTATCTTCTGCTGAAACATCAATACTCTGTACCGTTAAACCTTCAACGGTTGTTCCGTTGCCAAGATCCAGGGTTACCTTATCATCCTTTGACAGATATTTGGCACTGGCCTTGTCCAAGGTTGCTGTAAACTTATATCCGGCACTCTGATCTGAAATACGGATGGCTGTATCTTCTGTGGTCGTCTCACCGGTTGTCACATTCACCTTTGTGATCAATCCATCGGAAGGTGCCGTGATCTTGCCATTGACATCCATCACCTTCTGAAGCTCATCCACTGCCAGCTGCTTTTCTTCCAGATCATCATTTTCAGTCAATGCCGTCGCAGTATCAACGTTCTCAGGTGCTTTGGCATCCTCCAGCGTCCGGTTCGCAGACTGGATGGTGGACTGCCGCTGCTTCACTGCTTCATTATAAGCTTCTTCCTTTGCTTTATAATCATCATACAATGTCTTTAACTGCTCATCATAGCTGGCACTGCTGCTGTTATTTTGCTGCTCGTTATAAGCAGACAACGCATTCTCGGCTTCCGTCAATGCATCCTTTGCTTTATTGATCTCATCATTGGCCTTTTGCAGCAGGGAAACATTTTTCGGGCGGGCATTCACCAGTTCACGGATTTTCTGCTCGCCCTCCGGAGTCAGGGTGACCGGATTGTTGTGTTCATCCACTTTGGCCTTTTCAATCGCAATCTCCTTCTGGACATCCGCCTCTATATCTTTTTCGACCCCATCCAGATTGGCAACTGCTTTATCATAAGCCAGCTGCTTCTCCTCAACCGTTTTCTCCAGAGAATCACTGACTGTCGTATCCGTTTCACCGGAATTGCTGTTACTATTCTTATATGTATTATAAGCATTCCAGGCCTCGTTCATATCAGATTCGGCTTTTGAAACACTGTCATTGGCATCCGCCACCGTCTGATTATAATCTTCATAGGTTCTCTGAAGGCTTTTTGATTTCGTATCTGCCGCAATGGCTTCATTCGCTTTCTTGTCAGAGGCTGTTGCCTTTGCCACCTGTAGTTCTTTCTGCGCCTTAAGCAATTTTTTCTTAAGATCAGCTGTATCAAGCTGGATCAGCAGATCCCCCTTTTTGACGGTTTTGCCCTCCGCCGCTTCCACGGAGGCAATCTTAATATTGGCACTTGTTGATATGGCAATATCTTTATTCGGCGTAATATTGCCGTCCACTTCAATATTATGGCTGATAACACCGCCTGTTGCAGCAGATGCTGTGACTTTCGCAATAGTCAGAGAATCAGCGGCTCTTGACAGAATCGTTAATAAAAACATCAGAATAAGGAACCCCGCCAGCGCTTTGACAGCTTTGACCTGAAGGGAACTCTTTTTATTCTTATCCATCTCAAAATCCATCAGTTGCTTTAATTTCATTGTTTGGTATCTCCTCTTTTTCACAAGTCGATCACTTATAAGACTTTATTCTTTGACAGCCGAAGCTGCAATACCCTGTTCCAGATAGTTCTGTCCTGCAAGAAAAACAAGCAGTGACGGAACAAGTGTGATCACCGATGCCACAAAAGCCAAGCCTGCATTATCCATACTGATATTCGGCAAATAGAGAGACAACGGCCACAACGTCTTTGACTTCAAAAATGTCAGCGGCTGCTCGATCAGATTCCACGCATCCAGAAAACTTAAGACCAGCGCTGAGACAATGCCGGATGAACCAAGTGGCACCCCAATCGACAAAAACACCTGAAACTTATTGGCACCATCTAATTCCGCCGATTCAATAATGCCCTTCGGAATACTTCTGAAGAAATGATACATAATAAATACAGGGAATGTGGAAAATGCGGCCGGCAAAATAACGGCCCACTGCGTATCTACCAGATGCATCGCATCCAGTGTCAGATAATTCGACAGCATCGTGACCTGGAATGGCATCAGCATAAGAATGATATACAGGTTAAATAAAACCTTCTTTCCCGGGATATCAAGTCTTGCAAAACCCCAGGCTGCAGGCACACCGGTCACGATCTGTCCGAGCAAAATCGCTCCCGTCATCTTCACGGAATTCCAGAACATCACAAAGAATTCCGGCGAATCCAAAAGGAGCTGTACATAAGCTTTAAAGGTCGGATATGTCGGCAGCAGTGCCCATGAAGCAAAACCATCGGCTTTTCCAAGCACAGCCCCCAGATAATGATTCAATTCATCCGTTCCCATCAGAGAACCGACAATCAGAAACACCACCGGAAAACAGATAATAACTGCCAGAACCAAAAGCAGCAGGAGTAATATTCTTTTAAAAATCTTATGTTTCATCTCCTGCCTCCTAATCTTCACGGTCCCATGAACGCTGCAGACCCAGAATCAGCACAAGGATCAGCAATGCGATCACAACTGCCGCTGCAGACATTTTGTCAAGGGATAATTCCCTAAACCAGTTGTTGAACAAATGCTGCAGCAGATACATACTTTCATGAGGATAATCCCCCGCCACCAGATAAGCCTCCCTGAACACCTTGAAAGAATTCAAAAAGGCCAACACCGTGATTGTATACAGTGTCGACATCAGGTTCGGCATGGTGATATACCGAAAACACTGAATATTATTGGCCCCATCTGCTCTGGCCGCCTCATAAAGGGTATCCGGGATAGCCGTCAGACCCGCCATCCACAGAACAACATTGTAACCGAGATTTTTCCAGACGTAGCTGAAAACAAGAATCCAGAAGGCAAATCCTGTATCCATCCAATCCTGTGACTGCATCCCAAACATATGCAGAAGGCCGCTGAAATAGCCATTCTGATGAAACAAAAGCCGCCAGATCAGCACAACCGAAGCCACCGGGATCGCCATGGGCACCAGATATGCCGTTTTCAGATAATTGGCTCCCCGGATGCCTGCATTCAAAAACACTGCGATCAGCAATGAAAAAATCATCAGGATCGGAATGCAGATCACCATGAACTTGATGGTATTCGAAAACGCCAGTCTGAATGCCGCATTCTGAAAAATCGTGATGTAATTTGAAAAGAAAACAAACTGCGTACCCGATACATTCGTAAAAGAGCGGCGCAATACATCTATAAAGGGGATCAGCACAAAAATGCTGACCCCTGCTAAACTCGGTACAATGAAAGCAATATCAGTAAGTTTTTTCTTATTCAGGCTGATCTTCATAAGCTTTCATACCTCTTTCTTATTCAGATAAGTAAATATCGATATCTTTGACAACCTGTTCGACTGCATCATCCACAGAAGTATCTCCGATAATGGCATTCATACTGTCCTTCAAAATCGTTGACAAAATCGTATAATCGCCATAAGACGGTGTATCCAGAGAATCAATCAGGTTCTTCAACTGTGCGATCTGATCGTCTGTCGGCCAGTAACTGTCAACAGAGATCTCATTGCCATCCTCATCCGTCATACCCCAACTGCCTTTGGACTCATTCGGATCATAGCCTTCTGTGCCTGCATCCGGATCAACCAGTGAAGCATCAAAGCGTTCTTTATTCACTGGGAATCCACTGTAACTGTCAATGGCCTTCTGACCGTCTGCACTCAGGGCAAATGCATAGAAATCTTTAGCTGTGTCTATATTCTTGGATTTGGCATTGATACCAATAATCTCTGACGGAACATAAACATTCTGAACAGAACCAGGCAGTGCTTTGTAATTAATGTCGGCATCCTTTCTCATGATGGATGCGAGATCTCCAAGGCTGCTTGTTCCGGCCATATTGCCGTAGGCAATGCGATTCATGCCGGCCATAATGTACATAGCCATATAACTTGGATCTGAGCCGTACCAGGAAGCATCCATTTCATAATCCTCACTTACATAGTACTGCTTCATTTGATCCATATCGGACTTATCTTTATCTGATAAAGTTTCGTAAACCGCATTATAAATGGTCTTAATATCGTTCAGATAGGATTTCAGGCTGTCAGAATCAAGAGCTCCGTCTTCCTTGAACCAACTGGCTGAGTTGGTATACATCATATCGCCAACCATTGAATATAAACTATAGGATTCGATAAAATTCTCATTCTTCTTGTGATCCTTGACAAAATCCTGAGCAAGAGAAGCGAAATCCGACAAATTATTCAGCTTCTCAAGATCACTCTTACGGCCAATTACAATCGGCACCTGGAAGGTCATCGGCACTGCATAAATCTTGCCGTCATCACCTTTATAGGTCTGTGCGATCTTATCAAAAAGCTTGCCGTCAGAGATCAGCGGATTCACTGTATCACTGACATCTGCAAGTAATCCCTTTTCCACATAGGAATTAACCGGAAGTCCATCCATAAGCAGGATATCCGGGCCGTTGCCGCCCATTACTTCTGTGTTCAATGTACGGATGGCATCGGATGTTGTCACTGCATCATCACCGCTGACACCGCTTTCAACCTTCACATAAACATCCGGATGTGCCTTCTGGTAAGCAGCAGCCAGTGTACGGATTGTATAATCATCCTTTAATGTATAGATGGTCAGTTCCTTATCCGGACGCTTTGCAGCATCTTTGTCATAAGCATAATTCAGGAAAGATTCTTCAGACGTATCTCCGGTATAATCACTGAACTTCACAAAAATCTGTCCGTCATCTTTCGGAATCAGATACTCTACGTTGCCACTTGGGGAAACCAGGGATGACATATTGCCATCCACAATCTGTTCGGAAGTATCCTTATCCAGATCGTATGTATAGATACCCTCTGTACAGGAATAATAAATCGTATGTCCATCCTTCAGATAATCTGCGATCGTGACACTGCCCTTGGAGGTAATCACACTGGCCAATGCTTCATGTTCAGCTGTCTTCTTATCCGTTGCTGTATCATATTCATAAACCTTCTCATAATCATCAAGCAGCAGCTTGTCACCGCACAGATACATATTGTTGACATAGTTCATATCATCAAATGTGGCTACAATCTTGCCGTCAGCCGTTGTCACATGATAGACTGCACCGTTATAATCTGCAACATACAGGTTCTCGGCATCCTTTAACTTGAGCGTCTGGATACCATTGGATGCCTCTGTATCACCCTTATTGTCGCTGTCACCATTTTCATTGATCACAACGCCGTCATCCTCTGTCTCAGATTCAGCGGAAACACCGGAATCAGCAGGATCATCGGTCTTCGAACCGGTCTCATCCTCAGATGAATCATATTCATAATGCTGCTCCTTCTGGAGATTCGGAATCTCCATGGCTATCTCTGACAGCTTGCCGTCCTTTGTCAGAAGATAATACTTCTCAGTTGAATCCACAGAAGTCACATTATCCTTCGTCTCTGAGTGGCTCTGTGTATAAACAAAAGCCAGATCGCCATCAGCATCAATGGTCATACTGCCCACGTAAGCATAATCACCATTGCCGTCATCATCTGTATTATCATCTCCGAGATTCAGCTGATCAAGGGCTGATAAATCCATGGAAGCATCCCCCCATGTCTTACCGCCGTCTGTAGAATCCTTAACTGAAAATCCTCTGTCCGAACTGTCACTGACAATTGCACGGATCGTACCGTCCGACAATTGCTTCATCGTCTGAATATAACTGTAACTGTTATCATCCTGAGATTCCAATGGATCTCCCCAGTTTTCCTCCACATAGCGGCCTTTTCCGCCTGATGTGGAAGCATCCTCACCATTTCCGCTTCCGCTTCCTGAGCACCCGGCCAACAAGCCGACAGTCATTGCAAGTACAAGACCGATACTGGTCAGCTTCTTCATTCTTTTCATAAATGCGCCTCCATTCAAAAAATAACATTTATTCTCTCAAACACTTTCGATCATTAACTGTTTGAATAAGTTTATTATATCAGAAAATGTGTCCAAAAACAGATGTAATTTCCTTACGATTTGCGCAATTCTTTACGAAAATCTTACGATTTGAACTATCAATCGTTTCCAAAATCTCTTACACTGGCAGCAGGCGAACCTGCTCCGCCAAAGACCTGTGTACTTTCTTTCTGGTCATCTCCACCAGATGCAGCGATGTCCGGTCCACAACCGTTGTCTGTACACTGTCCTTTGCCGCCTCTTCTCTCAGCACATCCATAAGCGCCTTTAAATGCTCCGGATCTTTCATATTAATAAAATCGACGATCACAATACCTGAAATATTGCGAAGACGCAGCTGACGGCACACTTCCTGCGCCGCTTCAAGGTTGATCTTGAAAAAATTTTCCTCCATCTTCTGTTTGCCGATGGCCTTGCCTGTATTCACATCGATCACTGTCAGAGCCTCCGTCGGTTCAATTACCAGATAGGCGCCGGATCTCATCCAGACACGCTTCTGCAGTGCTTTATCCATCTGCGCTTCAATCCCCTTCAGCTTGATCAGCGGATAGGAATCATCCTTATAGTATTGCAAAGCTTCCTCAGATAGACCCCATCGGCCAAAATTTTCTTTCAATTCATCATAAACTTCCGGAAGATCCGTTGTCACTCTGCATGTACTGCCGTGAGCAAACTTTTTGATCAACTGCGTATACGGCGAATCTCCTGACATCAGTTTACTGAAACATGTTCTCATGCATGCAGTTGACATAATTCTATTATAGTCAACTTCTAAGCGATGCATCTCTTCCCCGATCACTTCTGCTCTCTGTCCGGAAGCTTCTGTCCGGATCATCCATGCCGCACCTTCGATTTCTTCACCCGAAACAATTCCGGTCAATCGATCTCTTTCCGCCGTATCTTTGATCCTTGCAGATATCTGAATACCAGTTTTTCCCTTTGTCAACACGGTATATCTTCCCGGAAAACTTAACCGTCCTGTCAGAAACCAGGCCTTTGTCTTCAAATTCTCTTTTTCAACCTGAACAACGATCTCATCCCCGGCAACAATTTTGTCGTTTTTCTTTTGATTAACAAAAAAATGTACAGCATTATCCTTCAGGGGATAGTATCCCATCACCCCCGGTGTAATCTCCACAAAGGCTGCCTGAATATTCTGTACAATATGTTTCACTTTCCCTATATAAATATCGCCGACTCTTACCTGGCTTTTCTTCGGCTCAAGATTCAGCTCACAAAGTGTGTCTTCTTCATAAAGGGCTGTCAGTACCTTCGACTGCCAGCCCGTAATAACGATTTGTCTTTTCATTTATTCTGCAAAGTCCTCCAGCGAGACAAGCTGTCTGCCCGTCTGCTCATTTCCTTTATCTGCATACATATCACAGCGTGTCACCAACCACGCATAATCATTCTCTTCAAGATTTTCCAGACGGCAAAGTGTCTGCATGACAAGTTCAGGCTTCAGGTTCGTTGCACTGCCTGCTGCCACCTGCATAAAGATCTTCCCATTTTCTTCCACAACCATCTTGTAGATCAGAGGACGAATGTCTATTTCCCGCTCGCTCTTCTTTGTCTTCTTGATGACCCGGATTTCCGGACGGGACATAAAGCTTTCAACAGCTGCCTTCAGCTGCTTGGTCTCACAAGGTGCCATCTCTTCACGGAAGCCTACCTCATAATCAGCTGCCGCAATGATGGACATAGCATTCTTCGCCTGATCCGGCAAATGGCGAATACTGTAAACAACAATGCCTTCTACCATCTGGGCATTCACAGCATTCTTCATGGCTTCCAAATCGTCAAAACTGTTCACTTCCATGTCCAGATATTCTCCACGGCTCTCAAGTCCGACCCCCAACGGTGACGCAAAGGACAGACATGGATGGGGATGGTAACCCTGAGAATAAGTGATATCTACATTGGCCCTTCTGAATGCCTTCTGGAAGTAACGCATAATGTCCAAATGCCCGATAAACTTTACAATTCCTTCTTTACCAAACCGCATTCTAAGCTTCATAGCAGACACCTCCTTCATAAACACGACAGCCGCAGCCGGAACATCCCTGACGGCAGTTCGGTGTCACAACGCCTTCCTTGGCCCGTTGATATTCTCGCTTCAAAAATTCCTTGGTCACACCAGCATTGATAAAATCCCACGGCAGGATCTCATCCAGCGGACGTTCGCGATGCACGTAGAACGTATAGTCCACATGGCAGTCCTCAAAAGCTTTCATCCAGCCTTCATAATTAAAGAACTCAGACCATGAATCAAAGATACAGCCATTCCTGTAGGCCGCCATCAGCACCTTGCCAAGCCGTCTGTCGCCTCTGGCAAAAATGCCTTCCAGTTTCGTCAGTTCAAATTCATGCCAGTTATACCGCATGCTCTTATGGTTAATCTGTTCCTTCATCTTCGCACTCAAAAACTTCTGTTTCGCCACGAATTCCTCATCCGTGCACTGACGCACCCACTGGAACGGTGTGAATGGCTTCGGTACGAAGAAAGAAGTACTTGCCACCACATCCACACGGCCATTACCCGGGCGTTCACCCTTCGGAATCTCATAGAACGTCTTGGCAACCTTATTCGACAGATCTGCAATACCGGCAATATCCTCCTCTGTCTCTGTCGGAAGACCCAGCATGAAATAAAGTTTCACCCTGTTCCAGCCGCCGGCAAATGCATCAGCTGCACCCTTCAGAATCACTTCCTCTGTCAGGCCCTTGTTGATCACATCACGCATTCTCTGGCTTCCCGCTTCCGGAGCGAAAGTCAGACTGCTCTTACGTACATCCTGCACTTTGGACATAACATCCAAAGAGAACGCATCAATACGCAGGGACGGCAGAGAAATGTTCACCTTTCTGTTCTCACAGGTCTGGATCAGATAATCTGTCAATGCCTCCAGTTCAGAATAGTCACTGGAACTTAAAGAGCTGAGAGAAATCTCATCATGTCCCGTGGCATTCAGCATCTTATCCGCATGTTCTTTCAGATAATCCAGTTCACGCTCTCTGTTCGGACGATAAACCATGCCCGCCTGACAGAAACGGCAACCCCTGATACAGCCTCTCTGGATTTCCAGAACAACCCTATCCTGTGTTACCTTAATAAAAGGAACTAATGGCTTCTCAGGATAGCGGACACTGCTCAGATCGGTCACTACCTGTTTGTCGATAATTGCAGGCGCACATGAACGATTAGGTCCAAAGGATGCAATGGTACCGTCTTCATTGTAAGCCACATCATAAAAAGCCGGTACATACAAACCCGGAATTGCAGCTGCCATTTCAAGGAACTGTTCCCTGCTGCCCCCTGCCGCCTTATTGGCTTTATAAGCATCCATCAGTGCATCATAGACCGTCTCTCCTTCTCCGATATAGAAAATATCAAAAAAATCTGCCAACGGTTCCGGATTATACGCACAAGGGCCACC
>OLSL01003279.1_pt1 | contig 11709 bp, 6 predicted proteins | sample 1672511 | NCBI WGS metagenome assembly OLSL01 (sample SAMEA3136694, study PRJEB25190) | human gut metagenome | biome: human gut; feature: human-associated habitat; material: faeces | place: Austria | collected 2013
TCTTCTGGTCTAAGGGCAGGATTCGGACCGTCGGCACCCGCGTCACCAATTTTCCCGCGGGGGGAGTTTTCGAATCCGCCCGGGGGCACCAGAAAAATCGCAGGCCAGACGCTGTAAATCGTCTGGCCTGTTTTTTTATGAATAGGGGCAAAACTCGATTGAGAGGTGAGCAAGGGGTGAAAGTTCTTTCTATGGTGAAATCATTTCAACTCCATATTTTGTCCTCGGGGCCGGTTCAACCCTTCCCATAGCCTACGGGCTTATAAGAAGCCCTTCGGTCATGGAAGGCGTTGAAAACCTAGGTTGCCGTTGCTACGAGATGGGCGAGTTTCCAACAGTCCCCGGCGTCTCCGGGTTTCACTCGGGACCCTCCAACACCGAGGACCGTTGAAAACTCGCCATTCTGCCAAAAACTAGCTTCTCTATGTAGTTCATTTGTCTTTTAAGCAGCCGAAGGGTAATCGTTCGCCCGACTGTTTCCATGAAAGCTAAATCGGGCTCACCGTTGTTTGCGGACGGGAGCATAATCGACTGTCTTGCCATCCTTGTGGCGTTGAACTTGTAGAGATAGCCAAACTTGCTCTTTTGTTGTTGGATGGTGACCTTTAGGAACAGATAAATATACTCGTTTCCCTCACTGCTTTTGAGATGAAAGCGTTTGACGTCATCAGAGAAGATGCATTCATACGGGTGATAGAATCCCAGACAAACTCCGTTGCCGTTATAGTTCACGCCGAGGACATTGCTGTCGAGTGACGAGTTGCTATCGGCTGTGAAACCGGCGATACCGTTGCTGTTGTCGAGTGCCCCGATGAATGGACGTCTTCCGGGCTCTCGGTTGCGGGATTCTAGGCGTTTTCCAGAGCGAATGTCGAATATCTGGCTGATTGGGTATGACTTCCAATTTCTCCTGAACAAGGAAGAAGAGTTGAGCTCGAAGTCGATTACTCTCTCTCTCTCTCGATATCGGCGATGCGCTTCATTAGGAATTCGCGGCAACGCTGGACTTGAATGGCTTCTCGCTCGCGGATGTAATCCTCCATGAACTGCCAATCGGGATTGCTGGACTCATCGATGGGAAGCATTACTCGTAGCAAATTGAGCCGTTTAAGGCTGATTGACCTTCCGTGTCCGAATAGCGTTCGCTGTTTAGAAATGGATGCTGCCACGAATTGCATGGCATATCTTGAGAGGTCTCCGATTGAGTCTCTTGGCCTTAAGTCCGTTACGTGGGTGTCGAGAGCGAACTCCATTGGTTGGTAGTATGCGAGACCCGCCCCGCCATCGCCGTCATTGTTTAGAGTGATGGCGTGGCTACGATGGAGTCTTTCGTTTGGGATAGAGACAAAAGCCTTTACGCCGTTGTCGCAGTTGCGAGCGGAAATAAGTGGAACGTCTCCGACCTGAAGAGAGGTCATGTTTTTTTCGGTGCCGCGAGCCGGTTGAAATAGGTCCGAGATTTTAAAGGGTGCCCAATCCCTGTTATTCAAATCAAGCATCGGGGCCCTCCTCAAAGAGATAGCTACGACCATGAGAAACCATGTCTAGCTGGAAAGTTAGATAGTCGGCTATGGCCTTCTCGAAATCCTCGTCGGTCGGTATTTCGTCGTTGAAGTAATAGAAGCTGTGAAGCCACTCATCGTTGGCCTTGACAGTTGAGCGAACGCAGAACTTCGAGGGAGCATCTTCGTGACCGTTCCAGACGTCGATGAGGTGCTGTTTCTTGTCCTTTGCGGAGTCTCCTTCGACTAGGCCGACATGCGCACGCACCTCGTAGCCGTCGTCTCTGAAATCGATGAATCGGCACTCTTTATCAGAGTCATGAGGCTCGCCAGCGGTAAATACAGCTATGACGGGATTAGTCCCGACCCCATAGAATGTATCGGTGTTGCACGTAATAACGCCTTCGAGGGTGTGATGCTTGAGGATGGAGACCTTGAACTCCTTCTCGGCTTTGCTCTTTCCTGTCATTGATGATTGCGGAACGATGACTGCCGCTCTCGCACCTATTGTGAGAGCGTCGAGAAGACGTTCCACAAAAGATAGCTCGTATTGGCTTGGATCCGCTTTGGTTCCCTGGCTGTAAGGAGGATTCATCAGCCCGACCGTTGCCCCTTTGAGCTGTATTTGGGCCGGATTTTGCTTGAGGAAATCGCAGCATTCAAGGTTGCTGTTTCCGTCGCGCCTAAGAATCATGTTTGCAGCCGCGACTGCAAACATGTTGCTTTGAAGCTCGATGCCGTGAAGGCGTTTTTTCTTAATGTCTTTGCGTTCCTGTTCGCTGGTTGCAGAAGAAAGCATGCGATGCATGGCGGCGATGAGAAATCCCGCCGTTCCGCATGTTGGATCAAGCACCGTATCCGAAGGCTTGACGTCTACGAGCTCACACATAAGATCGCAGATGTGCTTTGGCGTGAGCACGATGCCGAGCGTTTGGCCGTCCCCGCCGGAATAGCTCATGAACTCGCCATAAAAGCGACCTATGAAGTCTTCTGAAGTCTTCTGGTACTTGATGCTCTTAAAAACGTGCTCGTTAAGGAAGTTGGTGTAGTAGTGCAACGGGGTCATCCCGAGGGTATCGTTGACTTCGTTCAAGCGGAAGCTTGTTTGAATAATGCCGAACTCAGCAAGAAGCTTGTTTTTCTTTACATCTGGCCCGACGTTGGAGCGCGTGAGTCTTCCGCGAATGGCATTCATCAGCTTATCGCCGTCGCGCATGCCCTCGGTCTGGTCGCCGGTAAGGGAGCCGATTGAGAACCCGCCGTATTCGATTTCATCCAGAGCGAGAAGGATGCCAGCCACTACGAGGGCCTTATCTTGGTCCTTGATGGAGCCGTAGGTGCGAAGATATTCGTGGAGCTCTGCCGCATCCTTGAGAATTTGTTCGGTGGTCTTCTCGACGTCGGTTGGTTCGTCAAGAACATACCGTGTGTAGTATTCAACGATGTTGCTCGGTGAGAGCCAAGTGAACGATTCGAGGTCTGGGAGCCTCTTGTAGCCTTCTCGGTCATTCACGAACACGGGAGATATGGTGTGATGCTTGGAGTCCCCTGAAACCCCAACGGCGAAGACCTCAGTGAAAGGGCTCTTCTTTGCGATGTGCGAGGCGTAGTGATAGGCACCGTTGACGGCGTAATCGGTAACGGCCTCGGTGCTCATGTCGAGGATGCCAGAATCTGTTAGCTTTTCATGTCGGCTTTGGCTCGCCTTATCTTCGATGACAAGAACAAAGCGGCCAATTTTCGAAACGTATTCAGGATAGCCAGCGTTTCCCGTTCCGCGCTTGGATGCGTCCTTGAGGGCGTTGTCGATTTCTTTGATGCTGCTCCCCTGTGATGTGAACTCAATATCACACTCGGTGAGCCTGTCGGCAACCCAAAGGTCGAGTGCGGCTTCTTTCCTGGCCATGTGAAATCCTTCGATAACGAGCTGATGCGAATTTAATCGTGACAAAGATATTCAACAGTTTAACCTCAGGCTATAGATTAAAGAAAAACTACTTTCGACCAGGTTCTTCGAACGGCAGCGATTCGGATTTGCTGCGTAGCAATCGGCCTCACGGCCGATGGGTCCCGTTTATGGGCGGCCCCTGCGACGCGCGGCATCGCTCTCGTTGCGGCTCTCTGTAACGATCCCATGGGTCGCATTTCGTCTAGCTCCGCTCACGCCACCCTTTCCGTCGTCCGCATCATCAGGGCTGCATCGGTTAGAATCGTGTGTGCGACGCATCCCGTGCGCGGGCGGCCGAAGACTTGATCGGAGGTCCCCAATTGCTGAAATTCCTTAACGCGCTCGCCGCCCTTGCGACGGTCGGCACGTTCATCATTGCGTTTCTTGATTCGTATGAGGTTCGGTTTAAGGTCCGTAGGCGCACGCGCGGTGCGGACGGTTCTCGGCGTTTGCGCCGCAAGCGCAAATAAAAACGGCCGGGGTTGCAGCCCGGCCGTTTAACACGTTAGAAAACTAGGCCGCCCGCGCTCCTTAACACTTACGCGGGATGCGTCGTTTTCTAGAAACATTCTACCCGTCCGGCTGCGAGTCCGTCCACATTTTCCAAATCAAATCATCAGATGTCTACTGAGACACGCAAAGCGCCCGCTTGCTGGGGGAGCAAGCGGGCGCCTGTGAGCGAATATGTTTGCGGCGAAAGCCGTGATGAGTGGTGGGGTGGCGACTAGTTGGTCGTACCGGAATCGTCGCCCGTGCTCGTGCCCGAGCCCGAGTCCGAACCAGAAAGTGCGACCGTCAGCGTAATCGTGCTGTCGGTGGACTGCTTGCCGGTGGGGGAGACGCCCGTAACGGTGGCATCCTCGTTACCGCTCACGGGATTGCCGTTCTGGTCACAGAAGCCAATGTTATAGAAACCGGCGTTGTTGAGCGCGGTAACGGCGGCGGAAATGCTCTTGCCGTACAGGTTGCCCGGGACGGTGGCCTTGCCGGACTTCTTGGCGATGACGACGGTAATCGTGGCGCCGGGCTTCTGCTTGCCGCTGGGGTTCCAGCTGATCACGGTGCCCTCGGTAACCGAGTCGTTCTCCTGGTAGCTCACGTCGACGCCAAAGCCTGCCATATCGAGGGCGTTGCGCGCCTGGGCCTCGGTCATGTCGGTCAGGTCGGGGACGGACGTGGTATCCGGGCCGCTCGAGACCTTGTACGAGATGGCCGTGCCCTTCGCGACTTCCTTACCGGCTCCGGTGCCCTGCTCAAAGACCTGGCCCTCATCGGCCTCGTTGGCCTCCTCGGAGGCGTTGCCCTTCAGGCCAACGCTTGCCAGCGCGGCTTCTGCCTGGTCCTTGGTCAGGCCGACAAGCTGGGGAACCTCAACCTTCTCGGAGGGCTTGGGGCCCTTGGAGATTACCAGGTTCACCTTGGTGCCCTTGGCCTTCTTGGTGTTGCCGTTGGGCGTCTGCTCGGCGACCTTGCCCTCGTCGACATCGTCGTTGTAGCTTTGGTCGATGGTGCCGACCTCGAGGCCGGCTTCCTTGATCAGCTCGAAGGCAGTCTGCTGGTCCTTGCCCAGCACGTCGGGCACGGTGACCTGCTCGCCGCCAAAGAGTCCTGTGGCAAAGGCCACCACGATGCCGATGACGGCAACGGCTGCCACCACGGCGGCGATGATCTTGTTCTTGTTGGATTTGGGCTTTTCGACCTCGTAGGAGCCGGTGGAGCCCGAAACCGAGCTACGGGCGGTATTCTGGCCGCTCACGCCCGAGACGGGACGCACCATGGCGCGCGTCTGATCGGAAAGCTCGCGAGTCTTGGTGGCGCCCAACTCACCGGGGGCACCGATGATGCGCGTGGGCTCCGAGACGTTGACGGCACGGCCCGACAGGTAGCTGTTGAGCACCTGACGCAGCTCGTCGGCGGTCTGGAAGCGGTTTGCGGGGTCCTTCTCCATGCACTTGAGGATGATGCGCTCAAGGTCGGCGTCGACACCGGAGTTGATCTGGCTCGGCGGAATAGGCAGCTCGTTGACCTGCTTGAGTGCGACCGAGATAGCGTCGTCACCGTCAAAGGGAACGCGGCCGGTGGCGCACTCATACATCACGACGCCCAGCGAGTAGATATCCGAGGTGGGGCCGAGGTCCTGACCACGGGTCTGCTCGGGGCTGACGTAGTGGGCGGTTCCCAGCACGTTGTTGTCTTGCGTGAGATGGCTGTTCTTGGCGCGCGCGATGCCAAAGTCCATCACCTTGATGTTGCCGTCGGGCAGCACCATGATGTTCTGCGGCTTAATGTCGCGGTGGATGATCTCGTGCTTGTGGGCGACCGAAAGTGCGGAGCTGATCTGCGAGCCGATCTGGGCGACCTTCTTGGGGTCGAGGGCGCCGTGGCTCTTGATGCCGCTCTTAAGGTCGGTACCGCGCAGGTACTCCATGACGATGTAATAGGTGTCGCCGTCCTTGCCCCAATCGTAGACGCCCACGATATAGGGGGAGGAGAGACCGGCTGCTGCCTGGGCCTCCTGCTTAAAGCGTGCGGCGAAGGTTGCGTCGCCAGCATACTGCGGCAGCATGATCTTGACGGCAACCGTGCGGTCGAGGACCTGGTCCTGTGCACGGTAGACGGTCGCCATGCCGCCTGTCCCCACCTTATCCTTGAGGAGGTATCTTCCCCCGAGGACCCTCTGTTCCATTCCTGCTCCTAACATAACTATTCGCTCAACGATGTGTGTAGTACCTATGATGTGGCCGCTGGGGCCGTGTGGCGCGTTGCCGCTAACTCTTCGGCCGCGGCGCGCCTCGGGTGTCCGATTCGATCATGGGCATCACGCTCCCTGTGCGGCAAGCGCCGCGGTCAGGACGATACCGGCGATCTTAGCGGCCTTGACGTCATGCTTGTCGAAATCCTCCAAGGCCACCGAGATGGCGACCGTGGGTGAATCGTAAGGTGCAAAGCCAACGAACATCGAGTTGACGTTGGTGCCGCCGGTCTCGGCCGAGCCGGTCTTGCCGGCGACCTTGACGCCGGGGATTTGGGCATCGGTGCCGGTGCCGGACTGGACGACGGCAAGCATGGCCTGCTTGACCTGGTCGGCCGTGGCGGAGCTGACGGCCTGACCCAGCGAGCGGGACTGCGTGGTCTTGACCACGGTTCCGTCCGGGGCGAGTACCTGGGCTACAAAGTACGGGTCCATGACCACGCCGCTGTTAGCGATGGCGGCGGCAATCACGGCGTTTTGCATGACGGTGGTCTGCGGGCCGGGCGTGTGGTCCATGCCGACAGGCTGGCCGGCGCCGGCCCAGGCGGTCTCCCACTCGGTCATGAGCGAGGGGTCGGCCATGATGGAGGCCGCGGAGGTCAGGTCCTGGCCGAGCTTTTGGCCGTAGCCAAAGGCGTTGGCAAACTGCACGAGCGTGTTTGCGCCAACTTCGTTTGCCACCTGGCCGAAGACGACGTTGGAGGACACGGCAAAGGCCTGCTGTAGGCTGATGGTGCCGTAGCTCTCGTTGGCATAGTTGGTGACCGGTGCGTTGCCGATGTCCATGGAGCCGGGCGCCTGGTAGGTGCTGGTAAGGCTGGCGGTACCGGTCTCGAGTGCCGCGGAAAGCGTAACGACCTTAAACGTGGAGCCCGGCGTGTACAGCGCGTCCATGGCGCGATTGTACATGGAGCCGTCCTCGCCGCCGCCCGTCTGCAGCAGGGCATCGATGTTGGTGTTGTCGTAGGTGGGCGAGCTGGCACATGCGAGCACCGCGCCGGTACGCGGGTCGATGACCACTACAGCGCCCTTAAAGCCCTTGAGTGCCTGCTCGGCCGCCGTCTGGATACGCGAGTCGATGGTGAGCTTGGCGGTGTTGCCCGGCTGGGTCTGGCCCGCGAGCGACGCGATGGCGTTGTTCCAGCTAGAGTAGTCCTTAGAACCGGTGAGCGTGTCGTTCATGACGCTCTCGATGGCGGTGGTGCCATACTGCTGGCTCACGTAGCCAACCACGTGCGCTGCCAGGTTACCGTTGGGGTAGGAGCGTACGTAGGTGCCGTCCTCCTGCTGCAGCGACTCGGCCAGCGTCACGCCGTCGGACGTGATGATGGAGCCGCGCTGGATGTACTTGGAGCGGGCGATGGTGTGGTTGTTGGTCGGCATGTCCTGATAGTCCTTGGCCTTAATGACCTGGACATAGGTGAGGTTGCCGATAAGGATGGCGAACAGCGCCGTAAAGGCGAGCACCGCACGGGTTAGACGGTTGGCGAGCGCCACGCGACCGAGCACACCGGATTCAGGCGTGTCGAGCAGGCGACGGCGCATGCGCGAGCCGACGGAATGGCTGCCGCTGCCGTAGGAAGACGAGGTGGCAAAGCGCGTGCCCGTCGGGGCGGCGGCAGATGCGACCTGATCATCGGTGATGGCGGCCATGGTGCCGGTGCCGGTGAGCTCGGCCTCGCGTCCGGTCGCCTCGTCACCGGCGCGCAGCAGGAGCGCGACGATGATAAAGCTCGCCAGCAGCGAGGAGCCGCCCTGGCTCATAAAGGGCAGGGTGACGCCGGTCAGCGGGATCAGGCGGGTAACGCCGCCAACGATCAAGAAGGCCTGGAAGCTGATGGCTGCCGTAAGACCGGTGGCGCTAAAGGCGGCAAGGTCGGACTTTGCGCGGGCAGCTGTGGTCAGGCCACGCACGGCAAAGAGCATAAACAGGATGAGCACGGCGCCGCCGCCCAAAAGGCCCATCTCCTCGCCGATAGCCGAGAAGATAAAGTCGGACTCGACGACAGGGATGTTGTTGGCCATGCCGTTGCCGATGCCAACACCGACCAGACCGCCATCGGCAAGCGAGAAGAGCGACTGGACGATCTGGTAGCCCTGGCCCTGGGCGTCCTTAAACGGATCGAGCCAAACCTGGAAACGCACCTGAACGTGAGACAGGAACTTGTAGGCGCCCACGGCTCCAACAGCTAAGAGCGCAAGGCCGATAACGACATACGAAAAGCGCCCCGTGGCAACGTAGAGCATCAGCAAGAAGATGGTATAGAACAGTACGGCAGAGCCCAGATCGCGTTCGAAGACGACGACGAGCAGGCACACGCCCCATACGGCAAACAGCGGCAGCAGCAGTCGCAGGCGAGGGATTTTAAAGCCCAGGATTTTGCGGTTGGAGATGGAGAGCAGCTCGCGGTTCTCGGCCAGGTAGCCGGCCAGGAACAGGACGATAAAGACCTTGGCGAACTCGCCGGGCTGGATGGTAAAGCCCGCGATGCGAATCCACAGCTTGGAGCCCGAGATCGTGGTGCCGATAAAGATAGGCAGCATCAGCAGAATGATGCCGATGATGCCAAAGGTGTACTTGTAGCGCATGACCACGTCGAGGTTTTTGACTAGTGCAAGCGTTCCCACCATGAGCGCCACCGAGACAAACAGGATGATGAGCTGTGAGATGGCGAGAGCGGGGGCGAGACGCGTCACGAATGTGATGCCGATGCCCGAAAGTATAAATACGATGGGCAGGATGGCGGGGTCGGCACCGGGCGCCAAGATGCGCACGGCAATGTGGGCCGCGGCAAAGGCGGCAAAGAGGCCGATCGGTACGGCGAGCGTCTCAAAGGAGATGGCAGCGCCCGCGGTGAGGACGTACATCGCATACAGCAGGATGACGGGGAACGCCGAGGCGATGAGCAAGAGCAGCTCGGTGTTGCGGCGACTCATAAGCGGCACTCCCTTTCTAATTCTTATCGGAGGCTTCGGCCTCGGCGGACTGTTCGGCGGTTTTCTCGGAATCTGATTCGGAGGTCGATCCCTGATTGGTGTTGTCGCGAATCGTTTGCGCGTCGATCACCTGGCGGGTCTGCTCCTCGTCGATCTGGTGGCGGTACTTGGATATCGTGTCCTGCGCATCGTCGACACTTGTTTGCGGAATGCCCGCCTTGAGGCGGTTTTGCGTGTCTTCGGGCAGGTCGGACAGCTTAATGCTGGTTTCGCTTTCGAGCCAGTGGAGCTTGAGTCCGAGCGGCTTGCCGGGCAGGCCGCGCCAGACGGCGACATTGCCCTGGTGGGTACCCAGGTAGTACGAGCCGGTGACACCCGTGTAGGCCCAGATGCCAGCTGCCAGCACAAAGACGAGGGCCAGGATGGCGGCGATGGTAATGTTGCGGCGACGCACGCGTTGCGCCTCGCGCATAACGCCATCGTCAACCAGGTCAACGACTACTACGGTCACGTTGTCGTGGCCGCCGGCGGCAAGCGCCGCGTCCACTAGGTTGTCGACGCAGATTTGCGCGGTTGAGGACTGCGTGGCGATGTTCTCGATATCGCTGTCGGGAATCATGCTCGAAAGGCCGTCGGAGCACAGGATCAGGCGGTCGCCTTCCTCGATATGCAGAGTGAAGTGGTCGGCATACATGGCGGGGTCCGAGCCCAGCGCACGGGTGATGACCGAACGGTTGGGGTGGACGCGAGCCTCGTCTGCCGTGATCTCGCCGGCGTCCACGAGCTCCTCCACGTAGGAGTGGTCACGGGTCACGCGGATGAGCGTGCCCTCGTGGAGCAGGTAGGCGCGCGAGTCGCCCACGTGGGCGATGGCGAGCGTGTCGTTTTCGATATAGGCGCAGGTGGCTGTGCAGCCCATGCCGGGCTTGCCCAGGCCGTTCAGGGCCGCCTCGATTACGGCGGCGTTAGCGGCCTCGACGGCTGCGGCCAAGCGTGCTGCGTCGGCGGACTGCGGGGCCGTTTTGGCAATAGTCTCGACAGCGATAGAAGAGGCTACCTCGCCGGCGGCGTGACCGCCCATGCCGTCGCATACGCAAAAGAGCGGCGACTGCACCAGGTAGGAATCCTCATTGTGCGGGCGCACACAGCCAACGTCGGAGCGGGCGCCCCACATGAGTTGCGTGGTGGTGCCGGCATCATAGGTCGAGTCGGTCTCGATGCGCTCCTCGGTCAGGGGCTCAAAGCTCATGGTCGAGCCGGGGTCTTTGAGCTTGGCCTCAACGGCGGCAACGTCGATTTCGGCTGTGTCACCGGGAGAGACGGTGTCGGTCTCGGCGTTTGATTCGGAATCACCGGTGTCCGGGGAGTCGGGCTCCTCGGAAACGCGGGCGGTCGACTCGTCGTCTTGCGGGCTGACGTCTATAGGCTCGGGCGCCGGCGTAGACGCGGGCGCAACCTCGGATGCCGGGGCTATGGGAAACGCCGGCGCGGCAGGCTCGGGTGCCGCAAACACCGCAGCGCTCTCGTTGATTGCCGCGGCGACGGGCTCTGCAAAGTGAGCCGGCGCCGGGGCTGCTTCGGGCGCTGTGGGCTGTTCCGCAGCATGTGCGCCGATGGGCGCCGCTGCGGCATCCTCTTCGTCCTCGTTATCGGCGAGATCCGAAATATCATGCGTTACATGCGAAAGAGGCAGGGAGAACACGGTGTCCTCGGGTTCCACGGGTGCGGAGCCCGCCGGAGCGGCGTGGGCCGGCGCAGCTGCGGCGGCAGCCGGTGCCTCGGTCATGGTTGCGGACTTGTTCTCCTCGTCGATCATCGACGGTTCACCTTCATGACCACGTCGCCAATCTGGACTTCGTCGCCCTCACGCAGCGTCGCGGGCTCCACGAGCTGGCGGCCGTTGACGAGCGTGCCGTTAAGTGAGTTGAGGTCCTCGATGATGAGCGCCGGGCCCTGCAGCGAAAAGCGCGCGTGCGAGGCCGAAACGAACGGTTCGTTGATGCAGATGTCCGAAGATGGCGAGCGACCGACGATGACGGGGCCGAGCATGTCTACGTGAATGCCGCGGATACCGCGCGGACCCTTGTCCACATCGATCGTCCAGATAGCCGAGTCGCGGCGCTGTCCACGCACAAGTCCCACGCCGGTCTTCATGACGGCGAACAAGAAGATATAGAGCAGGGCGACCAGGACGATGCGGCCTGCAAAAAGGACGATATCGATGTTCATAAGCGACTATCCCCTAAATTCAAAGGTGCTCAGGCCAAACGTCAGCAGATCGCCGTTGCGCAGCGGGCAGCGCGTAATGCGGCGGTTGTTGACGAGCGTGCCGTTGGTGGAATTGAGGTCCTCGATCGACCAATCCGAGCCCGTAAAGGTGAGCTGGGCGTGGCGGCGCGACACGTTGGGGTCGCGCAGGGCAATGTCGGAAACTGAGCGCTCGCGACCGATGGTCACCTGTGCGGAGGTGATGCTATGGCTCTCGCCGCTCACGACGTCGACGAGCTGGGCGAGCGGGCGCTGCGGGGCGCGAGTGCTCGCCATGTTGGAGGCGATGCCGGCTGCGGCGC
>OLSL01003282.1_pt1 | contig 11699 bp, 7 predicted proteins | sample 1672511 | NCBI WGS metagenome assembly OLSL01 (sample SAMEA3136694, study PRJEB25190) | human gut metagenome | biome: human gut; feature: human-associated habitat; material: faeces | place: Austria | collected 2013
TGCTTGCGTAATCATTTGGTCCCTGCACCCATTTGATCTTGAATTTGCGGTAATCGCTGCGCTTCGGCTTGCCCTTTTCGTAAACCACCATGGAGCCAACGGACTCAAATCCACTGATATTGGAAATATCGTAAGCCTCCATACGCACAATATCCTTAAGCCCCAGCCAGTCCTCAATCTCCTTCACAGCCCCGATCGTACGCCCTTCTTCGCGCTTGATCCGTTCTCTGTCTTTGGAAAGAACCATCCAGGCATTTTCCTTGGCAAGCTCCACCAGCTTCTCCTTTGTTCCCTTTTTCGGTACACGGATGTGAACCCGCTGTTTACGCCTTGCAGACAGCCAGTCTTCAATAATTCCCCCATCTTCAATCTCTGTCTGCATCATGATTTCCGCCGGAATAAAAGGCGTTCCTGCATAAAACTGCTTCAGAAAGCTTGACAAAACCTGTGCTTTGGTATCGCCTCTTGCCACACGGAGAAAAAAGTGATCTCTGCCGATCAGCCTGCCGCCACGCATAAAAAACACCTGCACAACTGCATCCTGCTCCCGGAGATCTTCACTTTCATCCATGGCAACTGCAATAATATCCCTGTCCTCTTCCCCATAGGTAGTAATCTTCTGTCGTTCTCCGATCCGTCTGATACTGTTAATTAAATCACGATATCCTGCAGCATCCTCAAAACGCATATCCTCTGAAGCTGCCATCATTTTCTCCGTCAGCTGATCAATAGTCTCCTGGAAATTTCCATTGAGAAAATGAAGTACCTGTCCAATGTTCTGCTTATACGCTTCCTCGCTTACATTTCCCTGACAGGGGGCCGTGCACTGCTTCATATGATAATACAGACATGGACGTTCTTTGCCGCAGTCACGGGGCAGGCTGCGGTTGCAGGAGCGTACCATATAAATCTTGCGGACCAGCTCGATCACGTCTTTTACAGCTGTGGAGCTGGTATAGGGTCCGAAATATTTCGCCTTGTCCTTTTTCATGGTGCGGGAAAAAAGGACTCTAGGATAGGGCTCGTTTACCGTCACTTTAATGAATGGATATGTCTTATCATCCTTCAACATGGTGTTGTATTTCGGGCGATGCTCCTTGATCAGGTTGCACTCCAGTACCAGCGCCTCCAATTCAGAATCGGTGACAATATACTCAAATCTGGTAATGTGAGTGACCATCTGCTCAATCTTTGCGCCTTTATTGCGGCTGCTCTGGAAATACTGGCGGACACGGTTCTTCAGACTGACAGCCTTTCCCACATAAATGATCTCATCCTTTTCCCCATGCATAATGTAAACACCAGGCTTACCGGGCAGCTTTTTTAATTCGTCTTCAATCAGGAACATAAAAACTCTCCTTTGTTGAAAAGAACCGGGAAAATATGTCTCCCGGTTCTGATGTTTTATCCTATATTATCTGTATTGTTCAATTACAGGAACGGCAATAGCAGATTCCGCTGTCTCTGTGTCCGCATTTGCCTCATCCGTCTTATCCTCTGCTTTCACAGCCTCATCCAGCGCCTTCAGTCCTTCTGCATCCAACACATCTGAAACTTCCAGTCCCTTCTCCACTGCGCGGAAAATGATCATAAATTCCTTACCGGTAATGGTCTCCTTGCGGATCAGATAAGCAGCGATCTTGTCCAAAGCCTTTCTGTGGCTGCTGATCAGGCGCTTCGCCTCCTCATAAGAAACACGAAGCAACTCCATAACCTCATGGTCAACTTCGGTAGCTGTATTGTCACCGCAATTAAGCACTGCACGACCATTCAGATACTGATTCTCCTGAGTGGCAAGACCCATCAGACCAAACTTCTTGGACATACCATACTGGGTGATCATAGCACGGGCAACCTTGGTGGCCTGCTCAATATCATTGGAAGCACCAGTTGTCACGCTGTCAAAAACGATCTCCTCAGCAGCACGTCCACCAAGATATCCGACCAGCATAGCTTCCAGTTCTTTCTGGGTATTCAGATATTTCTCTTCTTCCGGAACCTGCATAACGTAACCAAGTGCGCCCATAGTACGAGGTACAATGGTGATCTTCTGTACCGGCTCGGAATCCTTCTGAAGGGCACTTACCAGTGCATGTCCTACCTCATGATAGGATACGATACGGCGCTCCTGGGCACTTAAAATACGGTCTTTCTTCTCTTTTCCAACAAGAACCACCTCAACAGACTCCAGAAGATCCTTCTGGGAAACTGCGTGACGGCCATTCTTAACAGCCAGGATAGCGGCCTCATTAACCATATTGGCAAGGTCAGAACCAACGGCACCGGATGTGGCAAGGGCAATTGCCTCGAAATCAACGGTATCGTCAAGCCTTACGTTCTTCGCATGAACCTTCAGGATATCAATACGTCCTTTCAGGTCCGGACGGTCAACGATAACACGGCGGTCAAAACGTCCCGGACGGAGAAGTGCCGGATCCAGTACCTCCGGACGGTTGGTAGCTGCCAGGATCAGAAGTCCCTTGGAAGTATCAAAACCATCCATCTCAGCAAGCAACTGGTTCAAAGTCTGCTCACGCTCGTCATTGCCTCCGCCGTAATGGGAATCACGGCTCTTTCCAATGGCATCAATCTCATCAATAAATACGATACACGGCGCATTCTTCTTGGCTTCCTCAAAAAGATCACGGACACGGGAAGCACCTACGCCAACGAACATCTCCACAAATTCTGATCCGGAAAGGGAAAAGAACGGTACATGTGCCTCCCCTGCAACTGCCTTGGCAAGAAGGGTTTTACCTGTACCTGGAGGTCCTACAAGCAGGGCTCCCTTCGGCAGTTTGGCTCCAATTTCCACGTATTTGCCTGGATTGTGAAGAAATTCCACAACCTCCTGCAAGGATTCCTTGGCCTCATCCTGTCCGGCAACATCCTTAAATGTGATTCCGGTCTCTTTCTGTACATACGCCTTGGCGCGGCTTTTTCCAACGCCCATCATACCACCGCCGCCTTTGTTCATGCGGCGCATAAAGAACATAAGAAGCACAAACAGAAGCACAGACGGTAAAAGTACGCTAAGCATCATTGCCATAAATTCTCCGAAAGCATCCGGCGGCTCAGATTTAAAAATAATACCGGTTCCTTCCAGACGTTTGGTAAGGGCAGTCTCATCTTCTGTCAGATTGGTGTAATAACTGATCTCCTGATAAGGATTCACCTGCTTCTTCGGCACGATGGTCAGGGTATCAGACTGAAGTGTAACGGATTTCACTTCATCATTGTTCACCATGTCAATAAACTTATCATACGTAATCTCACTGGAATTATCCTGCAGCATATTGGTAAACAGGCTGAAACACACCAGAGTAACCAAAAGACATATCAGAAAAGCCAGAATGGACTGATGATTTTTCTTATTGCGGTTAGGATCCTGATCTCTTCTTGGATCCCCTTTATCAGGGCGGCGTCCGCCTTGATTGTTGTCCAGATTATTATCCATTTCATTCCTCCTTACTATCTTTTCTATTATAAAGATAAAACGCAGATAAATCAACCTGGATATTGTGAAAACCCTCTGAATTTTTTTGAAAAAAAGTCAAAAAAATTCACATCAGAAAAATAAATAGATACTTTTTTTACGGCGCGAACTGTAGTATACTAGAGCGTGATTGAAAAAGGCTTTCTGCAGGATGTGCGCACAATTTGCAGGAATGATTTTTCTAATACACTCCAGGAACATATTTTTTGAGGCAGGTGCAGAACGCATCTGCTGTATCCTTTTTACCTGTAACTTTACAGTAAGAAATAACATAATGGATGAGGAACTAAAAGATTACTATGTGCCGCAAATATTCCGCAAGGTGTTTTGTGAACATAGTAAAGAACAGCCCAGAGAAAGAGGGAGGAAAGACAGAATGAAAAAAATTGGGTTCGATAATGACAAATATCTGAAAATGCAGTCCGAGCACATTCGTGAACGAATCAGCAAATTTGACAACAAACTTTATCTGGAATTTGGAGGCAAGTTATTTGATGACTACCACGCTTCCCGTGTTCTTCCAGGATTTGAGCCGGACAGCAAGCTGCGCATGCTGATGCAGCTTTCCGACCAGGCAGAGATCGTAATCGTAATCGGTGCACCTGATATTGAAAAGAATAAGGTCCGCGGTGACCTTGGCATCACATATGATGAGGACGTGCTCCGTCTGATGAACGAATTTACAAGCAGAGGACTTTATGTAGGAAGCGTCTGCATCACACGTTACTCCGGACAGAACAGTGCTGATGCGTTCAAGAAGCGTCTGGAGAAGCTTGGGATCAAGGTTTATGTCCTTTATAATATCCCAGGTTATCCAAGCAATACTTCCCTGATCGTAAGTGACGAGGGATACGGCAAGAATGACTATATCGAAACCACCCGCCCACTGGTCGTTATCACGGCACCAGGACCTGGAAGCGGAAAAATGGCTACCTGTCTTTCTCAGCTTTATCATGAATACAAGAGAGGAATCAGCGCAGGCTATGCCAAATTCGAGACTTTCCCGATCTGGAATATCCCGCTGAAGCACCCGGTAAATCTGGCTTATGAAGCTGCTACCGCTGATCTGAATGATGTCAACATGATTGATCCATTCCATCTGGAAGCTTATGGTCAGACCACTGTCAACTATAACCGTGACGTAGAGATTTTCCCTGTTGTACAGGCTATGTTTGAGAAAATCATGGGCGAGTGCCCTTACAAATCTCCTACAGATATGGGCGTTAATATGGCTGGAAACTGTATTGTGGATGATGAGGTTTGCCAGGAGGCTTCCCGTCAGGAGATTATCCGCAGATATTACAAGAGTATGGATGCACTTATGTCCGGTACCGGCACAGAGGAGGAAGTTTACAAGATCGAGCTTCTTCTGAAGCAAGCACATGCCACACTGGAGGACCGCAAGGTTGTTCCTGCTGCCCTGGAAAGAGAGAAAGAAACTGGTGCTCCGGCTGCTGCCATGGAGCTGGAGGACGGAAGGATTATCACAGGTAAGACCTCTGATCTGCTTGGTGCATCCTCTGCCCTTCTTCTGAATGTGTTGAAGGAGCTTGCCGGAATCGATCACCAGAAGCATGTAATCTCCCCTGATGCCATTCACCCCATTCAGGAGCTGAAAACAGATTATCTTGGAAGTAAGAATCCTCGTCTTCATATGGATGAGACCATGATCGCTCTTTCCATCAGCGCCGCTACGAATCCAGAAGCACGTCTTGCCCTGGAGCAGTTTCCAAAGCTGAAAGGCTGCCAGGCACATACTTCTGTTATGCTGTCTTCTGTGGATGTGCTTTCCTTCCGTAAATTGGGCGTGGAGCTGACCTGTGAGCCGAAATTCGAGCAGGGGAAGAAGCTATAAGGATAAGCAGGCATAGATTTTGTTGCTGCGTAATATAAAGCTCTGACAAATGATTATTAAAAAAATTATCATTTGTCAGAGCTTTTTCTTTCCTACTTTCTCCAAACTTCAAGTATTTTTTTCATTTTTACTTCAATTATTTTTAGAGCGAGTTTAAAAAATCACCGTTCTTCTGCAGTATCACATTCCCCGCTCATCTTCTTCACAGTCTCTTCAGGCACTTCGATCAGTCCAAATTTCCAGAACAATGGGTAAATATAAGAAATCCCTCTAATATCCCCTAATGCCTTGGGGCGTTTCACGATGCCGGATATCTGCCGGCAATTTTGGAATGCCATTTTTATGCTGCTCCAGGACAGGGTTTTGCTGTTTTCCCTGCGGTCGATGAGAAGCTCTTTGTTGTAGGTTCCGTCTTTGCCGATTTTTAACTTGTACTGGTATGGGAGGCCAGAGGCAGTGCGGAATGGGTAGTTTTGGAAGGCTGCAATTGCTGACCAAAGAGTCTCTTCCACACAGTTCTGTCTAAGAGCATCAAGAACTTTCTGCTGCTCATCTGTCAGTTCCAGCTTGTCATATGCTTTTATTTTTCTATCTGTAAATCCAGTTTCGGCTTTGTACTCATCATTTTGTTCCTTTACTTTATCCCAATTGCTGTTCTCCTTCTCCAGCATTACTTTCAACAGTCTTATAATTCCCTTAATTTCCTGCACAATCTGAACACTCAATACATGGAAATCTATTTTCTTTTCCCTGGAACTGTATTTCTCTTCCAGAAGCTTTGCCTTTTCCTCATCATGATCCTTGTATCTGGCTTTCCCAGACATGTAGGCATAAGAGTTGGCAGTTCCCGGATATTCAATATTTTCCTGCAGATAGAAGGGAGATGGATTCTCTTCCAGATCATGCTCCAGGCAATTCATTTTCTCTATAAACTTCCCGGTAACTTCCGGGTAATGCTCTTTTATATACACAAGATTCTTATGCAGACAAACGGCACTTTTTTCCATCATCTGCCGTTCTTTTGGGTTCATCAGACAGTCATATTCATAATCCTGAACTTCATGTCCCTCCATGGAACGAATCAACTCACTGTACCAGTACCTATGCTGCGCAGAATTGTCCGGAAACATAAAGTACGTGGAAAATTCATGGTCGATCATTGGTGCCAGCCTCAGAATTTCTCCTTCTTTATTACAAACAAACGCAATATTCTCATAGTGATAATTCTGATCGCCTTTCAGCACAGAAACTAGGATCTGCATGGCAAGCTGCTCTGCCATGTCTTCGTGATTCTGGAAATAGGAAGCCTCCAGAATATCCGTATAATCATAAAACATCATACAATAATTCTCATACTGGTCTATATCCACCTTTTTATCCGGATACTTCCGAAAGAATTCCAGAAGATTCAAAAGCTGCTCATCTTCATTATAAATCCTTGGAACCACAGTCCCATAATCATAGTATTTCTGTGTCGCTTCTTCATAACCATGGCAAAAAGCCAGCTGATATAAAGGCGCCGATACAAAATATTCATTTATCACATTCGACCAGAACACTTCCGCATAAGCAAACAGAGGCGTAGAAAATGGCTTGGATTTACTCAACGGCTTAAAAATCCGATTTCCACTGTAAACCGGAAAATGTTTCTCTCCCTTTACTACGCCGACTGCTTCCGCGGTCAGATTGCCTATTCTGTCTGCATAATTGAAGTGGACAGTTTCATAATTTATTTTCAAAGGTCTCACATCCTTTTTATTTAAAAAGATTCAATCTGACAACTTTCTTTTCAGAAAAAGCCAGTCTTCCTTACTCAAACTCCTTCTTCAGCGCATCCTCCATCACATCTACCGGCGCTTCCACGCCTGTCCAGAGGGTGAAATTCAGTGCGGCCTGCTGTACCAGCATTCCAAGACCGGTGATAGTTTTTGCACCGTTTTCTGCTGCGGACTTTAGGAAAATTGTTTCCGCAGGATTAAATATGACATCGCATACACACATTTCCGGTGTGATGGTAGTATAATCAATGTCTGGCTTGTCTGTCACATTTGGAGAAAAACCGATTGAAGTGGCATTGATTAAAATATCTGTATCAGATGGAATTTCCATATTGTTTTTCCAGTTAAGATACTTTGCACGGCTGTTTGTTTTCATCTGAATAAGAGATGCCAGTTCCTCACCTTTTTCAATGCTTCGATTGATAATATTGATATGGGCAGCCCCATTTAATGCACATTCAACAGCTATCGCCCTGGCTGCTCCGCCAGCGCCAAGAATAGTCACATTTTTCTTATCCAGAGTCTCACCAGAATTCTTCAACGCGGTTACAAACCCTTTCCCATCCGTATTCTCACCGAATAGTTTTCCCTCTTTCTGGATAACCGTATTCACTGCTCCGATAATCTCTGCTGCCGGACTCAGTTCATCCAGATAAGGGAGAACCTTGATCTTGTGAGGCATGGTAAGATTGATTCCCTTCATGCCAAAGATTTTCACACTGTCCATTGCCTTTCCAAGATCCTCTGGAAGCACTTTAATGGTCAGATAACGATAATTCAAATTCTTCGCTGCAAATGCAGCCTCCTCAACTACACCAGTAGGATTATCATCCACTGGATCACCAAAAACGCCTGTTAATTCTGCACGATAGTTTTTCATGTTTGAATGCCCCTTTCTCTTTTTCAAAATCATCCTTAAAATCGAATCCAAATTCGCTTTCACAATGCATCCGAATAAATACCGCTCACTCCCATAGCCCTGTATTTCTCCCATTGTCCCCGGTAATTCACAGTATGGGTATATACTTTGATCTTGTATTTCTTAAAATATTTCACTACTTTGGAAGTTACCCGTCCTTTTGGAATTGTTACTACGTTGCCGGATAATGGGATCCTTGGTATACCAATGACTCTGGGCGTGTGCCGGCTGGGCGGGAATTATGAGAACGGCTATTAATAAAACAATTGTGTATAAAAGTTTTTTCATGTATTTATTTTCCCTAAAAACACATTGTAACTGAAAAGCACGATTAACCAGATTCATAACTTTTCCCCCTTCGCACATGCTCCTATATAAAAAAAGATTTCACAGTATTACTATTTCCTGTTTTTACAATGATAACATGAAAGCTTTAGAGTCTCAATAATTTTGTGGGCAGCAATATTGCCAGCGTCTCAAGGGTTATGGTTCACTCCCCAATGCCAATCCGATCAGTCTATCCGCCTGATCTGCCATGAATAACGGAATATTCAACACATCATTGTCCAGTTTCAGATTATCCAGTGAGAAACGGATGCGTAGCTTGACCTTATCAGGGAACAGTTCCTTGAACTTCTTCATACTCTTGCTGGTTGTGTTTGCTTCGGATTTGACCTCCACGGGAAAGATGTCGTTCTCCCGCTGAATGAGGAAATCCACTTCGTAAGGTGGGTTGTTCTGGCTCCAATAACGAGGCATGACTTCAAACTGAGTAATTAAAGTCTGCAACACAAAGTTTTCGGTTAATGCGCCTTTGAATTCAGTAAAAAGACGGTTGCCTTCGCCAAAAGCAGTGGGGGCCAACTGTGCCAGACGGCGAAGCAATCCCACATCCACCAGATAAATTTTGAAAGCCGACAAGTCATCGTAAGCTGCAATCGGCAGGCCAGGAGCTGAGCTGCGATAAATTTTATGCACTAAACGGGCATCCACCAGCCATTGTAAGGCATTCTCGTACTCACGGGCTCGTGCACCTTCCTTGACCACTTTATAGATAAACTTCTTGTTCTCTCTTGCCAGTTGAGACGGAATGGATTTCCAGATCATTGAGATTTTCGGGAACTCGCTGAGATTAGGATGTTTGGCAAAATCACGCTCATAGGCTCCGATGATTCCGGATAATGCTTCCTGCATAGCAGAAACATCCCGTGCCTCCGTCCACATCAATACCGACTCCGGCATACCACCGGTGACATAGTACATTTTCAGCTTCTCATACAGCGGATTAAAGAAGGCGTCAGGGATGGGTTCAAGGGTGTCCACCTGTTCCAGATACTGTGCCAGGTTTTCATCACCGTTGGCAAGCAGGAATTCATTAAAGGTCATCGGGTCAATCTGCATAAAGTTGACCTTACCGACCGGAAAAGAAGAGGGTTTCGCCAGAGCAATACCTAACAGAGAACCGGCGCAGGCAACGTGATACTGCGGTGCGTTCTCGCAAAAATACTTCATAGAGTTAATGACCTTAGGGCAGTCCTGCACCTCATCAAAGATGATAAGGGTTTTTTCAGGCACAATTTTTTGACCGCTTGCCAGCATAAGGTTTTGTAGAATCCGGTCCACATCCTTGGTTGTTTCAAAAAATTGCTTATATTCTTCATTTTCGTCGAAGTTAAAGTAAGCTGTATTTTCATAATAACGTCTGCCGAACTCTTTCAGAATCCAAGTCTTTCCTACCTGACGTACGCCCTTCAATATTAAAGGCTTGCGGTAGGGAGAATTCTTCCAAGCCAGCAATTTTTTAAGACAAATCGTTCCATAGAATCGTTCCTCACATAACTGCAGTATGGATTCCCCCGATAAACAGATAGGGAATCGAGCACATCGCTCCGAATCCAAGACCGAACGCTTTCTTCCTTTCTATTCATCAAACATCATATATTCCATATAAAATTCCTGAAATTTCGCACTCGTTCCAAGATTGATGGTCTTTGCCCGCTCTGCCAGCGCTGTTGCTTCTTTTTCCATCCTGCGGTCATGCAGAATCCTTACCGCACCCGCCAGTGCCGCGTTTCCGCAAATTTTAATACGGGACAGGTCAATTTTGGGAAAAAGTCCGATTCTTTCCGCGCTTTTGGCCGACATATAGGAGCCAAAGCCACCTGCCACATACAGGCCTTCCAGCCCGGCAGCATCTATTTTTTCCTCCGCCAAAAGTGTCTCCATTCCTGCCCGGATCGCTCCCTTGGCAAGCTGAACCTCACGAATATCCTCTGCAGTCAGACCGACGTTTCCAGCAAAACATACATCCTCTTCCAGATAACCGGTATCCTCCAGCAATCCGCTTTCCAGCAATCCTGCCACACCGTCGATTACGCCGCTGCCGCAGATGCCCTCTGCTGTAGAAGCCTCCCTGTCGCCAATCACATGTACCTTCCAGCTGCCGTTTTCCCAGTTCACATGGTCAATGGCACCTGCCACACCTCGCATACCGCAGGAAAGCCCAGCGCCCTCAAAAGCCGGTCCCGCCGCTGTCGCGCAGCAAATCAGGCGTTCCTTATGAAACAGGACAATCTCTCCGTTCGTCCCCACATCCACCATCAGCCGGGATCTGCCGCTGCGCGCGGCTGAGACACCATCCATTTCTCCGCAGCTGACATTCGTGTCAATTGCTGCCGCAGCTTCTTTGCGGCTGCCGTCCGCTCCGGGTATGCGGTCCGTTTCTGTAAGACCCGATCCAAGAATCGCTGTCGTAATATCCGCACCGACAAACGCAGACATGCAGCGCGGAAGATATACGTCCGCTTTCCGGCAGCTCAAATCCAGTGCTTCTCCTATCGTCCACCAGCCAAACAGCTCGTCCGCTTCAAACGGCGCCCTTGACAGGCATCTGGGATCCTTCTGCGTCAGGAAATACAGCATCGACGTATTTCCGGTAATAATAACTGTCTCAATGGCCTCCGCACTTTCTCCTGCGTGTTCTGCCAGCTCTGTAAGCAGGCACGACACTGCCTCCCGGACGACTGCCGCAAGTTTATCTGCTTTTCCCTCCAGAGAAGCTTCTATCCGGCTGATGACATCCGCTCCGAACACGGACTGCGGATTCCATGCGCCCATCGTTCCGACAGCCCTGCCTTCCCGATAAAGGACGGCTGCAATTGTCGTTGTACCGATATCCACCGCCGCGCCGAGATAACGGTAGATCCGCGCGCCGGGCGCAGCTTCTGCAGACGGCGCAGCGCTGGCGCGCTCTGGCGGCGGAGCAGGCGATATGCTGGCGGCGCGGGTAACTGACGGTGCAGACGGCGTGCTCACACAAATGGTCTCATCCCCGTCTGCTTCCTGCTGCAGCGCATTGATTTTCCCGTCCGGCACTGCTTCCAGAAAGCAGGCAAGCCGGATTCCCTGCGCAAGACGCTCGGCTCCAAGAAGTTTTTGTTCCGTCTCGGACGGTGCTGCAAAACCTCCCTTCGCATACACCATACACTTCCCGCAGGCATGCCGTCCGCCACATGGCATTTCCACTCCGTGTGATTTTTTCAGCAGACTGCTGACTGTTGTTCCGGGCTCTGTAAAAAAAGCTTCTTGCGCTTCACTATTTATCAGCACGGCAATTCGGTACACAGCGCTCCTCCTTTCTGCCGTCGTTGA
>OLSL01003295.1_pt1 | contig 11656 bp, 10 predicted proteins | sample 1672511 | NCBI WGS metagenome assembly OLSL01 (sample SAMEA3136694, study PRJEB25190) | human gut metagenome | biome: human gut; feature: human-associated habitat; material: faeces | place: Austria | collected 2013
ACAAAAATATCTCCATCGGGCGTGCATTGTTGTTTTGTGACTTCATTATCATCGGTTCCTCCTTTTTTCTTTTTATCTCCTGACCTCATGTATTATAACGTCTATATTCTTTCCGTTTCAATGGTAATGTAAATCGTTGAATGGTAAATTCTTGCTGTTTATTCATTTTTCATTTATAATTAAATTCAAATATAGTTAAAGGAACTCATAAATATGACAAACAATCACTTATTTTCCAACCTACCATTTGGTTCTGTTGGATTCCACATAACTTCTGCCCTTCCTCTTCAAACACTAAAAGGAATCGGACTACACCATATTACATCGCATGATTATAACTGGGATAACAACACTAGAAAGAACTCTTATCTTCTTCTTCAATACACACTATCTGGAAAAGGAATTTTTCATATTTCCGGAAAATCCTATATTCAAGAGGCTAACGATCTGTTTCTTATTCAGATTCCCGGAGACAGCCAGTACGCTCTTCCGTCTGATTCAGATCACTGGGATGTACTGTACCTAGAATTTTCCACGGAATGCCTTCCCCTTTTGTACTACATTCATCAGTCCAGTGGTCCCACTTTTCACCTTGATGAATCCTGTACCTTGCCAGAACAAATGAGAGATTTATATTTAAACGCGACTTCAAATCAGCTGGAATCGGTATTTGATAATTCAAAAGCTGCTTATTCTTTCCTTCTGGATTTAACAAGCTATGCATTATATCATCCTAAACTAACTTCACCACGTGTTACACTGGCAAAAAATTATATAGATACCCATTTTTACAATGTTTCCCTGAATCTAGATGAAATTTCTGATGCCGTAGGATTATCAAAGTATCATTTATGTCGGGAATTTACTCATTTATACGGAACTTCTCCTGGAAAATATCTAACGAATCTGCGTATTCAAAAATCCTGTATTCTGCTCCTTCAAAACCGATATCACACAATTGGTGATATTGCTTCGATGGTCGGATTTTCAAACGATAACTATTTTTGTAAAGTTTTCCGAAAATCTCTTGGAATTACTCCAACTCAATATCGAATTCAAAATCAGAACTATGATCTTGTGCGTGTACTTCACGACTCACATCCTTGCGTTCCATCCGATAAATAACTGCCTCATAGGGACGCAGTTCTGTCATTTTATCCAGGGCAGGGGTATCTTTATAGTTGCTTAGCAATACCTGCCCGGATTGCTTGCACCGGAAGGTTCTTGTCTTCTCATGAAAATTGCAAACGATCAGCCATTGCTCTGTTCCAAGTGTTCTTGTATAAATATATAGATCTTCATCCTCCGGGAATAGCAGATAATAGGTTCCATACACCATAATATCGTTCTCTTTCCGGAGACTGATCAGTTTCTGGTAATGATAAAATATGGAATCTGGATCTTTCCTTGCCTGTTCTACATTAATCTTCGTGTAGTTCGGATTCACACGATACCATGGGATTCCTTCGGTAAAACCTGCATTCTCTGTGCTATTCCACTGCATTGGTGTCCGCGCATTGTCTCTTGCTTTCGCACGGATCGCATGCATGGTCTCTTCTTTCGTGAATCCGGCTTTCAGACGTTCTTTGTAAATATTCTGGGTTTCAATATCCGGAAATTCTTCTATTGTCCGGAAAGGAACATTTGTCATGCCAATCTCTTCTCCCTGGTAGATATAAGGTGTTCCTTTCATCCCATGTAGCAATGTTGCAAGCATTTTTGCTGATAATACACGATATGCTCCGTCATTTCCCCAGCGGGATACAATTCTCGGAAGATCGTGATTATTCCAGAACAGACTGTTCCAGCCATGTCCTTCCAGTTCCGTCTGCCACTTGCTGAACACGCGCTTCAGATCCGGCAGATCTAATGGTTTCAAATCCCAGCGCTGACCTCCCGCTTTCTTATCCAGCTGGATCTGCTCGAACTGAAAAATCATGCTCAACTCCTTCCGTTTTGGATCCGTATACATCCTTCCGATCTCCGGAGTTGCTCCCCAGCATTCTCCGACCGTCATACTGTCCCTGCTGCCAAATGTCGCCTCATTCATCTCCTGCAGATAAGAATGTAACATCGGACCGTTTTCTTTGATCTTCTGATCCGGTATCTTTCCAATCAGGTCAATTACATCCATACGGAATCCGGCGATCCCCTGATCCAGCCACCAGTTCATCATGTCATAAATCTCCTGCCTGAGTTTTGGGTTCTCCCAATTTAGATCCGGCTGCTTCTTACTGTAAAAGTGCAGATAATACTCGCCTGTCTCCGGGGAATACTCCCAGGCACTTCCGCCAAAATTCGATTTCAGGTCATTCGGTGGCTGACCATCCTTTCCTTTCCGCCAGATATAATAATCACGATATGGATTCTCCGTACTTTTCTTTGCTTCTATAAACCAGGGATGCTCATCTGATGTATGGTTTACGACCAAATCCATGATGATTTTAATGCCATTATCTTGACATTTTGTGATCAGTTCTTCCATATCCTGCATTGTTCCGAATTCCGGATAGATTGCGCGATAATCTGAAATGTCATATCCATTATCATCCTGTGGGGACTGGTAAACTGGACAGATCCACAGCACATCCACTCCCAGCTCTTTTAAATATTTAATTTTCCCTGTAATTCCTGGAATATCTCCCATTCCATCCCCATTGCTGTCCGCAAAACTACGTGGATAGACCTGGTAGACGACACTGCTCTGCCACCATTTTTTCTCCATCTCATGCTCCCTTCTTGCTTTTTCATTTCGAACCCAGTATAATACAGGAAAGCAAAAGATACTTTCATTATTTTGTTCAAAAATAACACAATATTATGATTTCATGCGAGGTTTATTTATGTCACGCTCTTTAAAGGAAATGAACGCTCACGGAACTCCTATGTTTCCGCTGCAAGTATATACTCATCGAGATAAAAATGGTTTCTATTCTGTCACCGCCCACTGGCATGACGAACTGGAATTTCTCTATATTGAAGAAGGAACCTTGCATGGCATCATTGCCGGAACACCTTATGAGATGCAGGCCAGTGAATTCTACTTTATCAATTCCGGTGAGCTTCATGAGCTTCGGGCACATAACCACTCTCTGCATCATGCCATCGTATTTGATCCAAAGTTTCTGAATTTTGATGTTTATGATGCGTGCCAGCATAATTTCATCCAGCCTGTTACTCAGCAGAAGCTTCTCTTTCCGAATCGCATTTCTGCTGCCATTTCACCAAAGGAACATGAAGAACTTCGAAGATCTTATTTTGACATTATCCAGAATTACCATCATTCCGGACAAAGTGCGCTCCTCAAGATCAAGATTTCTCTTCTGCAGATCCTGGAACTTTGCTTCCGCACGGAAATTATGAAACTGAATGATACGACCGGAAAACAGCTTGCCTCAATCAACCAGCTCAAGGCCGTTCTGGACTATGTCCGTTCCCATTACACAGAACCTGTCACCCTAAAAGAGCTTGCTGATATTGCCTGCATGAGCCCAACCTATTTCTGCCGTTATTTCCATCAGGAGATGGGGAAGACGCCCTTTGCCTTTCTGAACGAATACCGTATCAAAAAAGCTGCCATCCTTCTAGATGGTAGCTCTCTGTCAGTATCTGATATCGCCATCAACTGCGGGTTTGACAATATTAGTTATTTTATTCGTAAATTTAAAGAATATCAGGGAGTAACCCCTAAAAAATACAGAAGCAGAACCGAAGAATAACCTCTGTTCTGCTTCTTTCATTGTAGGATGAGTACAAAGACTCTTCCATTTTGCTTCCATCCTTCTTTTATATTCCAGACACAACCTTAATCAATAACATCACCAGCACGATCAGAATAATCGGCTTGATCACTTTCACCCCATTATTCACAACCATTCCGGCACCAACATAATGTCCGGCAATGCTAAAACAGGATGCTGCCAGCCCCAGTCCCCACATAATTTTCCCTGCAAGGATAAATGTGATCAGCGCTGAAATATTGGAAGAAAGATTCACAATCTTCACATTTCCTGTCGCTTTCTCCAATGGTATCTTCGCAAGCTTGGTAAATACAAGCAGCAAGAAGGTTCCTGTTCCCGGACCGTAGAATCCATCATAACAACCAATCACCAAAGAGCATACAATCGCGATCAGATACTGCTTGTTCTTTGTCATTCCGACCGGAACTTCCACATCCATGTTCTTGTCTCTCAACACACAGAAGGCTACGATCGGCAGAATCACAACCAATACCATCTTCAAAATACGATCGCCGATGATCAACGCTAGATTTGCTCCTGCGACAGAACCGATCAATGCTCCGATCACAGTTCCCGGTACGAATCCCCAGTCTACTTTCTTATTCTTAATCAGTCTCGCTGTCGATACTGCCGTTCCTGTTGAAGATGACAGCTTATTCGTTGCGATTGCATTATGCACCGGAATCCCGGCAAACATATATGCCGGAAGTGAAATCAGACCTCCGCCTCCTGCAATCGAATCAACAAAGCCCGCCAAAAACACCAGCGGGCATACAATCAGATAAATCCCCATTTCCCTTGTTCCTTTTCTTCTATAAAATGATGTAAGTGTCAAAAGTAAATTTGCCACTCACTGAGGCAAACGCCCCGACTTCCTATTGTAACGGTTTACAAGGGATATGTAAATATCAATTTATTGTTGTTTTCCGCCAATATGACGAATCATTGCCAGCATGGATGTACTTGCATGAAGCGGCGTAATCGTTATCTCCGGATGTTCTTCCTGAAACACACGGAACACTTCATCTGCAAATCCACGACCCATGAACTCGATTCCGCGAAAATCAATCACAAGCTCCTTATATCCTTCTGCATCTTTCAAAACTCTTCTCGCATGGGATCTCGCCACCGGATCCACAAAAGGTAATACATCCTTTAGTATGATTGTCTTTACTTCTTTCATTTCTACCGCCTGCTTTCTTCTCCTACCAAACCACTATGCACGAATAACGTGCTGGATCATTCCTAGAACCGCTTCATTTGCATTAATTGGACGTAAAACAATATCCGGATGTGCATTTTGAAACACTCGGAAAATCTCATCTGCAAATCCCTGTCCCATAAAATCAATCCCGTTAAAATCAAAAATAACTTCTCTAAATTCATTAAGTCTCTTCAAAATTCTCCTCGCCTGAGACCTTGCAACTGGATTTCCCAATGGACATACCTCTCTCATCGGTATTAATGTCTTAATGAACCCTTCTTCTAATGGTGCAAAAGAATCAAATACGTCCTTTGATGTGGTTATAGTATCATTTTCTAATTTCATTACTACCATTGTACCCACCTTCTTTAATTTTGTATAGTATGAAATCAAATGTGACTGAACAAATTTTTCCTTTTCCTCACTACGAAACGAAAAAATAGTATTATCTGAAAGTAATGCAAATTCTGTTAACATCTTTGATGAAAAGAAAATTCCTTCTCCCGAATGGCAGGATGGATTTGTTGTCAACTTTCCTTTATATAATTCAAGCATTGCCTGTTCTATGTCTATCTGTTTATTTTCTTCTTTTTCAATAAAGTCCTGAATACTTTTAAAGATGCCTATCCCATTGTCTAAAATAGATACTTCCGTATACAAACAGTCTCTTTTTATTGAGTATTTTATTTCTGTTGCTTCAGAATGCTCTATTGCATTGTTCATAATTTCTGCAAATACATAAGACCATATATCTAAAACATTTTTCGGAAGATTCTCCAACAGAGGACGCACATTACTAAAAAAAATACGATCTTCTTCTAAGCTGCCATCATTCTTCAGGTTCCATGTTTGCTCTACTGTAGACAAAATATACCCGCAATATTTTGCAGGATCCACCGAAATGATGCGTTCTTGCTCACAACTCTTCAGATAGCGTCTAACAGATGTTTCTGAAACCGCAAACGTATCTGCTGTTTTTCTAATGAAATTTTCATCATCTTTCCTTATTTTCTCCAACATGTACTTTTTTATCGCATTTCTTTTTTCTTCATTGAACGACACATAAAAACCTCCTTTGCAACTTTATTTTCATTTTTTTATACTATAACATTTTCTTCTTGCATATTCAACCATTTTAGAAAAGAAACAGAGTAGAAGTATAACCTCCACTCTGTTTCTTTCCTATCTTCTCTATATTCCCTCTCCGACATAATGTCCTGTAATACTGAAACATGACGCTGCGAGTCCTAATCCCCACATGATCTTATCGGCAAGAATTATTCTCTCACAAGAACCTTCACGATCTCCCCCATATACATTGTATGATAATCTTTGCCCGGATACCATTTCTCATCCGGTCCGTCTACTGTAAAGCACTCCGGTTTCATCTCCTGTGCATAAAGCTTTCTGCAGACAAAGATCAGATCTGCTTCTTCATACGCTGTTGTTCCGTCTGTGTAATACGGTGTCAGTCCTGCCTCTTTATCCTTATCACAGTCGCGTCCTGACTTGGAGCCACAAAGATTTAATGCTTTTCTGTAATCTTCCTTAAAGAAAGAAAGTGTAAACATATCTTCTGCATCTACGAATTCCTTCGTATATCTCTGTGGACGAATATATGCTGTTGCCACATTCATCCCCCACATAATTCCAACTCCACCCCAGCTGGCTGTCATTGTATTATGCTTCTCTTCATCTCCTGCTGTGATCAGCATCCATTCCTTGCTGATCTTTGTAAAAGGGTTAAATGAAAGTTCTTCAATCTTTACTTCTTTAAATGCCATTTTTGTTTCCTCCTTATGAGAAGTGGCCATTGCTGTCTTCACCCACTTTGGTGCTACAGCAACAGCCACAAATTCTGATTTATTTCTAATTATTTAACAACAACTCTACGGAAGTTTTTCTTTCCTTTTTTCACGATCTTACCTTCTCCGTCAAAGTCTGCCGGAGCATATGTTGTTGTAATGTCTGTTACTTTCTCTCCGTCTACAGAAACACCCCCCTGTGTTACGGCACGTCTTGCGTCAGATCTGGAAGATGCCTGTCCGCTCTTTACGAGAACTGCAAGGATATCAATCTTTCCATCCTGGAAATCTGCCTCTTCCAGTTCTGTTGTCGGCATGTTATCAGCATTTCCCTGGCTGAACAGTGCACGTGCACTCTCCTGTGCTTTCTTCGCTTCTTCCTCACCGTGAACAAGTTTTGTCAGCTCATATGCAAGGATTTCTTTTGCTGTGTTAAGCTGTGCACCTTCCCAAGTATCCATCTTGTCGATCTCTTCAAGTGGAAGGAATGTCAGCATACGGATACATTTCAGAACATCAGCATCTCCGACATTTCTCCAGTACTGGTAGAAATCGAATGGGGATGTCTTGTTCGGGTCAAGCCATACAGCACCTGACTGTGTCTTACCCATCTTCTTACCTTCGGAGTTCAGAAGCAGTGTGATTGTCATAGCGCTTGCATCTTTACCAAGTTTACGACGAATCAGCTCTGTACCTGCGAGCATGTTGCTCCACTGGTCATCTCCACCAAACTCAAGGTTACATCCATAATTCTGGAACAGCTCGTAGAAGTCATATGCCTGCATGATCATGTAGTTGAACTCAAGGAAGCTGAGTCCTTTTTCCATTCTCTGCTTGTAACACTCCGCTGTCAGCATTCTGTTTACTGAGAAATGAGGTCCTACCTCACGAAGTACATCAATGTAGTTCAAGTCAAGCAGCCAGTCCGCATTGTTTACCATAAGTGCTTTTCCATCAGAGAAATCGATGAAACGGCTCATCTGCTCTTTGAAGCAGTCACAGTTATGCTGGATCTGCTCCGGTGTCATCATGCTTCTCATATCAGTTCTTCCGGATGGATCTCCGATATATCCTGTACCACCACCGATCAGTGCGATTGGCTTGTTTCCTGCTTCCTGCAGACGTTTCATCAGGCACAGTGCCATGAAATGTCCTACATGAAGACTGTCCGCTGTTGGGTCGAATCCGATATAGAATGTAGCCTTTCCATTATTTACAAGTTCTTTGATTCTCTCCTCATCTGTTACCTGGGCGATCAGGCCTCTTGCCTGAAGTTCTTCATAAATTCCCATCTTTCTTCTCCTTCTCTTTTTTATATTTCTGTAATCTCTACAGAATGTTCATAACATGTTGTTGAGCACAAGTACCGTGCCCCCCTAACACTACAACGCATCATTCAGCATCAGATTATTTTGTATTAAAAAAGTCCTTACTGCATGACGCAATAAGGACGATCTATCACCGTGGTACCACCTTAATTCACCGACAAGATATCTGTCAGTCTCCTTCGTGCAATAACGAGCACAACTCCGTCACAGCCTACTCTCTGTCCGATCTGCTGTCCATATCAATCGTTGAACTTCCATCATCAGATTTCGGTGTGAAGCTCCGGGATGTATTCACAGTCAGTCATCTACGCGCCTCTCATCAGCCGGCAGCTTTCTGTGTGTCTGTTCTGTCTGTTACTTGTTCCCTTCATAGCCTTACATATATAACTTCCATATAAGAGTCATAATAAACTCTCGTAGTCTTGATGATAGACTATTGTAATCCTTTTGTCAAGTGGTCTTGTATATATAACAAAGAATGTGCCTTGGCACATTCTCGCGCCTGCGGCGGTCGCTTGCGACACCTACCTTGTACGCCGCAGTGCGCATCCCTAGCGGAGCGCTTTTATATATTAGGAAAGAACTTTCCTAATATATAAAAACGGAAGTGTCCCCGGCTCTTCGCCGATTCCACTTCCGCTTTTGAAAAGGGATTATTAATGTGTGTGTTATCCGTATTCTTTCACATCATTATCCCGGATAACCTAATTATCATTTAAACTTATTTGCAAAGTTTCTTGAACTCGTCAGCTACAAACTGAACTTTTGTTCCAATGATTACCTGAACGTCTTTCTGAGATGGACGAACAACGCCTGCAACACCTGCAGATTTGATCTTCTTCTCATCAACCTTTGTGTAATCTTTGATTACAAGACGAAGTCTTGTGATACAGTTGTCGACAGACTCTACGTTATCTTTTCCACCAACACCATCAAGAACGATCTTAGCTACTGTTGTGAAGTCATCGTTTGCAAGAACAACTTTTGTTTCATCATCATCGTCATCTTCACGACCTGGTGTCTTCAGATCGAATTTAACGATTGCGAAACGGAATACAGCGTAGAATACGATGAAAGCTGCGATTCCAAGAGGAATGATAAGCCATGTCTTAGCTGCTGCCGGAAGGGGAGCAGAGAAGATAAGGTCTGTAAGTCCTGCTGAGAAGCTGAATCCTGCACGGAATCCAAGAGCTACTGTGATTACTGTAAAGATACCATACAGTAATGCGTATACAACGTAAAGTGCCGGAGCGAGGAACATGAATGCGAACTCGAATGGCTCTGTAACACCACAAACGAATGCGGAAATTGCTGCAGATGCGATAAGTCCGATTGCAACTTTCTTCTTATTGCTCTTTGCAGACTGAATCATAGCAAGAGCTGCTCCAGGGATACCAAACATCATACATGGGAAGAATCCTGACATGTACATTCCAAGGCTCCATGTTACATCTGCAGATGTTTCTCCAGCCCAGAAGTGTGACAGGTCTCCAAGTCCGATTGTATCAAACCAGAATACATTGTTCAGTGCGTGGTGCAGACCGAACGGGATAAGTAATCTGTTAAAGAATGCATAGATACCAGCTCCAAGAGCTCCCATTCCTTCGATTCCTTTTCCAAGTGCAACCAGTCCACCGAAGAGTACCGGCCATACAAAGAGCAGAACTGCAGATACAACGATAGAAACAACACCTGCAACGATTGCTACACAACGCTTACCACTGAAGAATGACAGCCAGTCAGGAAGCTTAGTTGATTTGAATCTGTTGTAGCAAAGTGCACCGATGATACCGGCGATGATACCGATAAATGGGTTTTCGATTTTGCTGAATGCGATAAATGCTACTGTTCCTTCTTCCAGTGTTCTAAGAACAGATACAACTCCGGTAGAAAGAAGGTTTGTGATCATCAGCCATGATGCAAGTGCAGCAAGACCTGCTGTACCATCATGGTCATCAGACATACCAACACCAACACCGATTGCAAAGAGGAGTGCCATATGATCGATCAAGGCACCACCAGCTTTTACAAGGAAAAATCCGATCTGCTGAACAACACCAGTTACATCTCCACCCTGCATAGTAGATGGACACATTGCGTATCCTAATCCCATCAGGATACCACAAATCGGAAGACAAGCAACAGGAAGCATAAGAGCTTTTCCTAATTTCTGTACGAATTTCATAGAATTCCCTCCTTAATAATCTCTCATTTTTAATCCCTTTTTATTTTAACCGGCAAATGAGTCTTCCGGTCAAAATCACCTCTGATCCTCCGGGTCTTCCACAAACCAGAGAACCATCTATGACAAAAGCGCAATACGCTAAAGTCCAAGTTCATCTGCGGCTGTTCATTTCTTAATGCAGCCTTTCACTTTTGTTACCGTTCAAAGCAACCTTATTCGTCCTCCGAATCCGCCATCGCAACACGGCGAATATGGAGTGTCAGATACAAAACTTCTTCTCCTGACAGCTTGCAGTCTGCTGTCTGTTCTATGTAATCTGCAACTTTTCTGCTGCAAGAATACTCCTTCGGATACTTTCTCTGCATCATCTCTGTGATCTCATTCTCTTCCTCTTCCAGCAATTCCTTACGATAAATCCTCTGAAGAAGAAACTTCACATGTGTCAGAAATCTCTCATAATGCAGCGAGCCTTCATCCATCTCAATTCCAAGTTCATCCGCTACGATTCCAAGAATCTCTTTCATCTGATTTGGAAATCGTACCGCATCCCGAATATCTGTTCCATACTCTGCGTTGACAAAATGCAATGCAATAAATCCTGCTTCGTCCTCAGGCATCTCTACATCCAGTCTCTTTTTCACAAGTTCTACCGCATATCTTCCGAGTTCAAATTCCTGTGGATAAAATCTTTTAATCTCCCACAGCAACGCATTCTCAAGATGAATCCCCTTTTTACAGCGGCTGATCGCGAAACTGATATGATCTGTCAATGTAACATAGATGCTTTGATTTAATTTCAGCTTCATTGTCTTCTTCGCATAAGAAATGATCTCATTGGAGATCTGAACCTGCTCAAGCGGCATCTTCGCCAGCAATTCCTTGAGCTGCCCTGCTATGCTCTGACTCTTGATGCGGAAAATCTTCTCAACCTTCTCCACCGGAACTTCCTGCCCCCGCTTCATCTGGAATCCGATTCCCCGTCCCATGATAACAACTTCTAAGCCTGTTTCGTCAAATGCAGATACAATATTGTTATTAATTATTTTGTCTATAACCATCCGATTGGCCTTTCTCTAACTTCGGGAAAATCTCCCTCATAATAAAAAAGCCAAACTTTAAGGCATCCCCCTTGATTCCTTCGGTGACGCTCATAAAATCTGGGTTTGCCTGCCTAACAATAACAATCCTTGTTTAATGGTAAGAATTCGTCAATGTTATCTCTTTTCTACGTGATTCAGTATAACAAATCTGCACATAAAAGTCAATCAAATATTTTACATTTTGTTAATAATATTTATACTTTTTTTATATTTTGATTGACAAAAGGTTCTTTTCCATGTATTCTATAAAAGTAGAAGTCAGACATTTTGAGAAAAATGTCTGAAAAATATGGA
>OLSL01003304.1_pt1 | contig 11633 bp, 10 predicted proteins | sample 1672511 | NCBI WGS metagenome assembly OLSL01 (sample SAMEA3136694, study PRJEB25190) | human gut metagenome | biome: human gut; feature: human-associated habitat; material: faeces | place: Austria | collected 2013
TAAATAAGTAGTAAATTGATGTGTTTGTTTCCTTGAAAATGCTGATAGATACTGTATTTTAGCGGATAATCAGATTTTTATTGTGTTTTTATTACAAAAAAACAGCAAAAAAGTGGGAAGCGTGACAGGAAAAAATCTGCTTACAGTAGCCAATGCACAGGCGGCATCGAAGTATATTTATGAAAGTTATTCAAATGGAAGACAGTATAATTTTACTCCCCGGTTTAACAATAACAGTTCAGTAAGCGTTGGTGGAGGAACAGGCGGGGGAGTTTCTTTTACAAAAGTGAAAAATGGAACAGAAAGTGAATTTGGTACTTTGTATCCTGCCGTATCGAAAGGACGTATTGCATCGAAAGTATTTAATTTACAGAAAACTACGGTGAATCCATACGCAGTATATAAAGATGTTGGAAATTGGTATGATTATAATACGAAGAGAACATATAAGATTGATTTAAAGATTACAGTAACAGGATATAAATTTCCAGGGGCAGCGATAAGAAGGCAGTTGTCGAATCAGGATTTAAAAGCGCCATATATTGGATTCCAGAAGAACAAGATTGGTATTTCTGTTATGGGTACAGATTATGTGCAGACTCGCATGGATTTCTATTATAGTGGAACGACAACACCGGTTTCCGGAATCAAAGGATTAATTCAGTTTTGTGATATTGATGCACAGCAGGGTGTTGATTTTGGAACAGGTTTTGAGAAAGTACTTATGTTTCAGATGCAGCAGTCAAAACTTCAGTATAATGCGACAGGATTGATTACTGGTTCGAAAGGATATGTTTCTTCAAGGACGAGTGAAGGTTTTGACAATAATGATGAGACAACAACCGCAGTTGGAATTTTTGCGGGAAGTACGGTGAATTGTCGATGGACAGTAGCCAAATGTGACCAGAAGGATACGGGCGGTAATGCGGCATATGCGATAAAAAGTGGATATGGGATTCCAGCGGATAGTTCACTGGCAGATTCTACATCCTATTATTGGTCAAACAGTACAGGACTGCTTTCGATTCGTGCAGATGTAGGGATTGGATTATTACCAGATGAAGTAAAGAAAGCGATTTATCACGGAAAAATCAATTCTAAAAATTCAGAATCAGCAAAGAAATTTCTGGGGTTGTCTGATAGAAAGGAGACATTTTCCTATGTTTTATCTGCACCAGTTCCGAGTCCGTCCAATGTAACTACGGCGAAGTATACATCATTTCAGTTTGAGGATAAAGTAGAATCGCTTTTGAACGTAAAAGATGTGAAAGTATATGCAGATGAGGCGGTAAATAATAATGTCCAGGCTGATCAGATGAATTATACAGATGTAAGTGCCAATTTTAATATAACAAAAACGCAAGGGACAGATCATGCCACGACAGTGAAAGTGGCAGCGAAAAATGCGAAGTTATCAGCGGCGGCTTTTTATGGACACAGTTATTATGTGCATATAGAAGTGCAGATGAAATCGGATGAAGAGTTACATAAAATTAATAAATCAGTTGCGGACTGGTATCAGACAGATAATGCTGTGACTGCGAAAGTATCTGAGGCAGGAAAATGTCAGGGAAGTGTAGCAGTTTTAAATAAGGGAACATTAAATGTAGCAAATAATCAGGGTGGTTCAGTAAAAAAAGAATCGAATTATGTGGCATCTAAAGTAGGGATGATAATTAAAGTAAAAAAGACAGATCAAAATAGCGGGCAGCCAATCGAAGGAGTGACATTTGGTTTATTTGGCGGTGAAAATGTCAGTATAGATAAAGCAGAACCAATAGATACGGCAGTAACAAATAAAGAAGGAATTGCTGTATTTAAGACAGGAACTAGCTATAGTTTTTATAAAGATAAATATGGAGATGGTCCATATTGCGTTAAAGAAATTGCTATTCCTGCAGTCTATAAAAATGTGTGGAAGCCATCCCTTAATAAAGAGTGGACTTACAAAATTCCAACTTTAAAATCAGAAGCTCTGTTTGATCTTTCTTCAAATATACCACTGGAGGCACAGTTAGAAAATACAAATTATCAGGCGGAAAAGAATTTAATAAAGGTTTACAAAAAGAGCAAAGATACGGGAGCATATTTATCTGGAGCGGAATTTACCCTGTTACAGTGGTCACAATCTAAAAATCAATATGAAGAACTCTTTACTTTAGAAGAAGATGTGGATGAGAATAAGAGATCGGTTTATCAAAATAAGCAGGAATTTAAAAATACTCTGGATAATTTAGGTCGTTATAAAATTGTGGAGAAGAAAGCGCCGAAGGGGTGCATATTAACGAAGCAAGAGTGGACGTTTGAACTGTCGGAAAATACAGACAATAAGGAGAATTCTGTCATTTTTGAAAATTTGTCAACAGGAGAAAAGCAAAAAGGCAGTTTAGTATATGAGAATCCACTTCAAAAAGGAAAGCTCCTTATCCAAAAAGAAGATGATGAGGGGCAGCCAGTGAGTGGTGCTGTTTTTTCAGTAACTGCGGCGCAGGACATTTACGCACCGTGGGATGTCAAGGAAGATGGAACACCAGCTTCTGATACAAAACCTCTTGTTACAAAGGGAGAGGTAGTAGATAAGATTACAACCGGAGAAGATGGAAAAGGAGAAAGCAATAAGTCATTATATATTGGTAAATATATCGTAGAGGAAATTAAAGGAGCATGGAATCATATTAAAGGAGATACGATTTATGAAGCAGAGCTGCATTATGGTTTAGACAGCAGTAAAGAATTGATTAGTTATCATCTTAAAGTAAACAATCTTTTGATGCATCCATCACTTGCAGTTTCTAAGCTTGCAGATAAAACAACCAATGAAGAGAAAAAAGCAGTTGCTTTTGATGAAAAAACAGGACGTTATATAGAGAAAAAGGTGACAGGACGCTATAAGGCAGGAGAATTCGTTGATTATACAATAAGAGTAACAAATACAGGGAATGTTTCTCTTTACAATATCAAAGTGACAGATGATATGGATTGTAAGGGGAAATTTGATGGACAGACACTCTCTAAATATGCAGATATGGAAACCGCAGCATTTGTACTTCCTGAATCGGGCTATTTTGTGACGAAAAGCGGAGATAAAGTATATGCTCAGATGTCAACATCATCTAATCTTGTATTAAGCCTGCATCATCTTGCAATAGCTGACAGCGTTGAGATGCATGTGAAAGTAAAATTAAAAGAAGATGTGAAAGATGCGTGGAAGCTTAAGAATGAAGTTCGCGTTCAGGCACAGTATGATGATAATGGACAAGAAGACGATGCGGATAAGCCACATCTAGTTGATGTACCAGTAAAGGACTTAGTAGATGGAGAGAATAATAGTCTGGTCGTAGACTGGGATTATATCAATATTCCGGGAATTCCAGAGGAAAAGGTAATAAAGACTGCCGATAGAACAACAGGAATTCAGATTGAAAATGGAGAGATAACGTCAGGGTCTAAAATACCTGGAATATACAATGCAAAGGAAAAAGTAAAGTTCTCTATTATAGTAAAGAATTCCGGGGAGGCAGCTTTAAAAAGGATTACAGTAAAAGATGCATTAAGCGATGAACTTAAAGACGTATCTGATATGGAAAGTGCAGGTTTTGTTTTTGATGATGCAACTGTGGATAAAGATAGTTTTTATGTTCTCACTACAGCAAAAGGAAAGAAGATTACAGCCAAAGTAGTAGATAAAAATACAGTGATATTATGTAATACAGGAGAGGATAGTTCTGGAACAGACCGCCTCTTTGCAGATGATTATATTACGTTAAATTATAGCGTTAATTTATTGCCTGGAACAGCGAATTTATATGATCTTTCTAATAAAGTATATGTTAATGGATGGTACTTTAATGGAAATGAAGACGAAGAAGTTCCAGGAAAAGACGATGAAGATATTATTGAAGTGCCAGGAATACCAGAAGGAAGAACAGCAAAACTAGCTGATAAAACAACTGGGGTTGTCTTAAAAGAAGGCAGATATGATGCAGGGGCTAAGATTTCTGGCGTTTATGAGAATGGAAATGAAGTAACTTATAAGATTACAGTAACCAATACAGGAAGTGCCAATTTATATGATTTAAGATTGACGGATGTTCTTAGTAAGGAATTAGAAGAAGCTCTTGAAAAGGATAGTGTTTCTTTTATAGAGCAGGTCTACACATCCAAAGACAATCGCAAAGTGCGCACAAAGTTAGAAGAATCACAGAAGTTATGGATGGATTTCCTGGCAGCAGGAGATGCTGTAGATGTGTATTTGAAAGGAAAAGTACGCATAGATGTCGGAAATCTTTTTTCACTTGAGAATATTGTAAATTTAACAGCAAGGTATAAAAAAGGAGACGAAAAAGCACGCAAAGAACAGGACGAAACAGGAAAAGAAGAAACTAGTACAGAAAAGAAAGAAGAAACATCAAAAGACGATGAAGCAGAGAAAGAAGAGGATAAAAAAGATGACCAAAAGGATGATCAAAAGGATGATCAGGAAGGAACAAAGGTACCGGAAAAAGAATTAGAACCATTATCAAAAGAAAGTAAAAAGGCAATAGAAGAAGCCTACGAGGCTATTCAGAAACTTACCGTAGAAGAACTGCAGGAAGAAAGTAAACAATATGCAGAAATCCCAGTCACAGAATTAATGCAGGACGAAGATTATATTAATATACCCGGAACTCCGCTTGCAAAGATTGCAAAATTAGCAGATAAAACACAGGGAGTCACACTGGTAAAAGGCAGATATGAAGGTCAGAAAGAAGAAGGTATTTATGAATACGGGGATACCGTAGATTATACGATCACATTAACGAATGCAGGAACTGCAGATTTATATAACCTGCTTGTGGATGACACTTTAGATAAGAAACTATTATCTATATTAAAATCAGATTCTATTACTATTACAACTGGGCAGGTTACAACAAAGATGGGAGATACCATTCAGGTTAGGACAGCAGAGAAAGATGAAGACATAGGAAAAGACTCAGAATCCATAACAAAGCAGTTAGAAAGTCGTTCTGTTGTATTAGATCATCTAAAAAGTGGAGATAGTGTCGCTATTCATTTAAAAGGAATCATACAATCAGGAGCGAACAGAGACACTGGATTAAATAATATGGTACATCTTGTAGCGCAGTATAAAACAGTGAATGAGAATGGAGAAAACGAAGAAAATTATGTTGAAGATACCCCAGAGATGACGGATAACGATACAGTAGGAATCGGTACTCCAGATATTTTAGCAGCCAAAAAAGCAGATAAAACGAAAAATGTTATTTTAGAAAATGGACGTTATACAGGAAAGAAAAAGTATGGAACTTATAAAGAGGGAGAAGAAGTTCAGTTTATACTTACAGTCACTAATGTGGGTAATGGAACGGCAAATCATGTAAAAGTAACAGAAGAACCATCAGCGGAGTTGAAAAAATATGTTCAAATGAAAGGGTTTGCCAATAAAGCTGGTGATGTGATACGAACAAAAAAGGGAAAAGAACTACATATAGAAACATCAAAAAAACGAGAACTCTGTTTGAAAAAAATAGAAGCGGAGGATGCTGTAGAACTAATATACATTGGAAAAGTAAAGAAAGATATTCCATCTATAAAATTTCTGAAAAATGAAGTGGTCATTACAGGACAAAATAAAGATGGCAGTAAGATACCAACGACATCAAAGATGAGTGATTATGACAAAATTAATTTAAAAGAAAAGGAAATAAAGAATCAAAATCCAAAGAAAAATAGAGAAACTGGCACGAAAGGAAATGGAGCAAAAACAGGAGATAATACTCCGGTTTTGATGTATAGTTTCTTAAGTGTAGCAGCCATCTTAGCACTTAGCGTTCTCATCTCTTATAAAAATAAAAAACGAAAAAATTGAAAACGCGAAGAAACATAATAGTAATATAACGATAAAATAAGAGAGGGTAAGAAATATTAATCTCTGCTTACCCTCTCAAAAACTTGACATAATCTATGAATTTTGATATTATATTCGTTGTGAAAACGAGGCGTGGCTCAGTTTGGTAGAGCGCTGCGTTCGGGACGCAGAGGCCGTGGGTTCGAGTCCCGTCGCCTCGATTAGATTTTTTAGTGGGAAACTCTTTGTTTATGCGGAGTTTTCCACTTTTTTATTGCCGCAAAAGAGATTATCTTGTTGTCACCATCTGTCACGCTTTCGGAAATTTCTTCCCTAGATATTGTGGTGAGGTTATTTGTTATAATATTGCTACTCAACGCATTTAAAACAAGTGAGTCGGTTTCTGTTTCATCTTTCAAGTTGAATATGTAATGTTTCATTGTTGTAGATTCGTCAGCATGACCTAACAACTTACTTATGATTGTTATGGATACTCCTCGTTGGTATAATGTTGATGCATAGGTTTTTCTTATTTTGTGCATACTTCTTATTGGAATACCTGCATAAGCACAGCCACGCCTTAATTGTCCGTCAAGTGCATCTCTGGTAATAATTGTCCCATCTTCTGTTAGAAACAAAAATCCTTTGTTTTGATTTCCATTTAAAACATTAATCTGTCTGATACGGTCAATATATTCTAATGCCTTTGGCGTAAGAGGAATTTTTCTTTCCCCACAATCACTTTTTGTATAATCAACAACATTCCAACCTATTTGTTTTATATTCTCCAAGTCAGTTATATTGTTTTCTTTTACAACTTGCCGATGAATATAAAGTTTAGATGTTCCATTTTCTGAAATAATATCAGACTCTTTCAAAGCTAATAACTCGCCACATCTAACCCCTATTTCAAAATCTAACATAATTGCAAGTGGGACAGCATTTAAAGGGTCATTCTGAATCCTGCGTTCCATCTCTTTAATTAAAATATCCCGTTCTTTTGATGTAAAGACTTCTTTTTCATTTGCTTTTTTTCTTGTCGGGGTTATTTTCTTTTTATTGACTTCAACACGATAGGGACTTTTATCAATGTATTCTGCATTTACAGCATATTCAAAAGTTTGTTTTAAGACTCCGCACATATTTTTGAAAGCCTTATCTTTCATTGTGCGTTCATTTACAATGTCATTCAAGAGATTATCAACGTCTATTTTTGTTATCTCTACAAATGGCTTATGAATAAACTCTGTGTGTGGTTCATAGAACTTTTTCCAGTCCTGCATCATACGATTGATAGTACCGCCGCTGACTTTGCTTTTTTTATACTCCATAAACTCATAGAAAAGTTCTTTCAAAGTCATTGTGTTCTGTTCTTTATCCGCTTGCTGTCTCTTTTCTAGTTCTATGAAGTAATCACAAAGTTTATTTTCAATATCTTCTCTGTTTTTGCTTCTACGGCGAAAACAACCGTTTTTAAGTGTTTTATCTGGTATACGGAAATACCATTCATTACCATAATGTTTGATTAAATCTCCATACTGTTCTAATATCTGTTCTCTTTTCATTTTTTCTGTATTTTCCAATACATCTGCAATAGAAATAATATTATTATCAATAGCATATTGAATATCATCTATATTAAATTCTTTCATAAAACAATTTCCTATTAACTATCATCAAAATAAAATATCATAAGTCACACCCTCCGATATTGTTTTTTCTTATTGTTTTGTTTGCTTCTTTTCAATTATTTCAACAAACCTGTTGTATCTGTCAATCACATCATGAATAGAACTATTTTCGATTTCTTCTTTCAATTCTCTTTTGTATAAATATAAACTGTTCCTACTGATTTGTGCCATTTGTTGTGTTTCTGCATCTGATAAAGAGCCGCCAAATGTTTTGTTGTGTTTCAAAATAATTTGTTTAGAATAAATGGCTTTCTTGACGGTAAGAGTAGCACCTTTTTTCTGTCCAATTTGTTTACCGTTCTTCCTAGCGGTTTCTATTCCCTCTTTTGTCCTCTGGTGCAAATCTTGTACCTCTTTCTCTGCTTGTTCAAATGCAATCTCTATTTGTTTCCTTGCCAATATCATTAGATACTCATTAATACCTTTTAGGATTACGTCAACGTCTGTACCTGTCATTTCTAACTGATTGCTCACCGCTTGTTTGTAAGTGTCAGTATCTATGTAATGCTCTTTTAAAAATACTAAATTAATTCCTTTGTTATACAATGTCTGATAAAGTTCAAACCCCTCACTTGCGGTTCTGCTCATTCGGGATACAGAATCAAAAATTATGGTGTCACCTGTTTTTGCTTTTTTCAGAACTTTATCGAGTTCCTTTCTACCTTGAAACTTCGTTCCTGTAAAAGTTTCCTTTACAATCTTTGCTTTAGGATATACGGAAAGTATATTCCTTACTTGTCTGTCTATGTTCTGTCTTTTTGTTGAAATTCTGCAATATCCATATATCATATTGTTATACCTCTAATGTATTGTACCAAAAGTAACGAACGTTACTTGTTGTATCGTGATAGTAACATACAAAAACCAGAATGTCAATTACTTTTGGTACTTTTTTGATATAGGGTAAATTATGTACTCTATATTTATTGTTCTTTATCTGAATCCTGCTCTGTTATGTTCTGTAATTCTCTTATGAGAAGATAAGAAGTGCAGGACAATCCTATTTTTTTTACAAGGTGTTGCAATACCCATCTCAACAATCCTGTTTTAAATTTATTTGTAATTTGGTACGAGTTCTTGATTAGTTCAAGAGTACCTAAAGTGCCTAAGTTAAGTTTATCATTTTCCATTTTGTTTTCCTCCCACTATCTCTAAGAACAAATCATAGTTTACAACAAATTTGTTACCTACTTTTAAACATGGAATTTGTTTTTCTTCAACAATCATCTTGCGTAGAAAACTATAATTCAATCCTGTTTTTTTCTGTAGTTCATTGAGAGAGAGCAGGAGAGGAGGGTTGGGGGCTTTCTCAATATTCTCCTGTCTCTTTTTCCTTGTTAGTTGCCTTTTGGCTTGAATGGCAAGCTTTCTAAGCTGTACGGCTTGCTTTGCCTTCTCATCAGTCACTAGAACCACCTCCAAAGTATTGACTGCCATTAATGACTTCATTCATTTGTTTTACCGCTGTTTTCAGATGGAATCCTGTCATATATTCAGCACTTAACTTCTGTTGTGCTGTTTCCAAATCAGCCTGTTTTTTCTCTTCGTACATACGCTGTTGTGCTGACTTGGCTCTCTCTGGCAGAATTTCTCGTTGTTTTGTTGTGAATAACTCCGCATATTCTGGAATCAAAGAAAGTCGACATAATGCTATTGCATGGGCTCTGTCACAGTTCTTAACGGCATTTCCAATAATTCTTCTGTTTGTTCGCCCACCCTCTTTTGTTCTGTTTTGGCTTAGCTGTAACTGATACTGAAACAATAACTCAGCCGATTGGGTATTCAGCTCTTTTAATGTGCTTGTGTTTTCAACAAAACTACGCTGTTGAATTTTCTCAACCTCTTCACTCAAGTTCTCCTGCCTGTCCTGTGATTCTTCCAGAAGAAGATTAAGCTCCTCATATAAACGGTTATAGAGGTCTGCCACCTGCATCTGAGAGACACCACCTAACCCCTCATATTCTCTGATAAGCTGTCTAGCAACAAGATAATCGTTACTGTTTTCCATGTTCTGTATGTGCCGCACTATATCATTATACAGGCTGTTCATTTTATCAATTTGCTCCTGTACTTCTTTTTTACTTTTAACTGCTCCCTTATTAAAGTAAACTCCCATTATAAACTCCCTTCTAGGCTCTCTAAATAGCCTTTAAATCAATTCTAAGGGGCTACGGCTGATATGTGTCCTCGCCCCAATCTTCTGAATCTTCCCATTCCTCTGAATCTTCAAAATCCTTTTTATTACTTTCCACTGTTATCAAATTTATATTTAATAAGTTCTTGTCTTTCTGTTCTGTTTCATCAAACAAAACATAACCTTTCCCAACGCATTTATCTAATAGATACTGGTTTGCCTGCAATCGTACTCTTTGGTCGAGTGCTTTATCTGCGATATTCATTATGTTTTGTAAAGCTGTCAAAGAATAAGATTTGAGTTGTTTTTCAAATTCTTCCTTTTGTTGACGTTCCCATTGGGTTAGGGGTTTTCTTGACAACAGTTATCAACTCCTTTATAACTACTATTTCCTCAATCTTTAGCTCTATGTTTTCAACCTTTGTTTTAATGAAAACATAGGAGAACATTGGCTTATTTGTATGTTGAGGTAATGACAAAACAGGACAAACACGTCCAGTCTCAATTTTCATTGATTATGGCTTTTGAAATTTGAACAAAAGCATCTACAACCCCTTCATTGATTTGAAGTTCACCACAGTTTCTTACTCTTTTGATAGCCCTATCAGCGGAATTACTTTTTTCATAGTAGTGTTTTGCCGCTTTGCAAAAGAAAGCATAATCCCATTCTATGATTTGTCTATTAATCAGTGCAACAGTAGTAGGCTTACCACCGAACCTTTTAAAATCATTGTAAATAATAGTTATACACTCTTTATAAAAAGGGTGTCCGTCATTAGCCCAGAATCTATCAATGAAATAATCTTTATAATCCTTCCTGTACATATCAAGGAGTCTTTTGATAGATGAAACTGTAAGAAATTCTTCTAAGGTTCTGCCTGCTTTTGCGTGATTTAACCCATTCTTGTTATAGATGATTTCAAATCGTATTTTTCCTGTATTATCTTGTTTTGTTTTCTCATTCCCCTTTTGCTGTTGCTTTTGTTTGTCATATATCTTTAATGCCATACGGTCATTTGATAGTAACTGTGTTTTAATAGATTCTACCTGCATACCACTTTTAAGCTGAGATACAGAATCGTACCTTCTGCCTGTTTTCACACCTGTACACCAAAGACATAACTTCTCATTTTTCTGTAAGAGCATATGAGCAATCATATTAAGCATTGGCTCTACGTTCTCTTTCTTCTCTAATGTAACGGTGCTATTGACCTCACAGACGCTCACAAATAATGTGGGGTAATTTTCACCGAATAAATTAACCATCTGCTTTTCAACCATCTGAACAATTTCTTTGAAATGAAAAAAATCAAATTCGGTCAATGGTTTTGTGTTTGAATCATATAAACATTTGGGTAGGTTAAGATTCAATCTATAGCCACGAGTTTTTCCTGTTTTTTTTGTTAGTGTTCCAATAATGTTGTTTGTTCTATCGCTTACGAAATCATAAGCATTTTCTAATAATTCGTATTCGGTTGGAATATCCAATGTCAAAGTATCTAATCCGATTCCGATTTCTAGCTTATTGTTTTGTTTTCTGCTCATTTTATTCTCCTTTTTATACAACAAAAAAAGCAGAACATTATTCACTAACATTTCGGTTTAATGCTAATAAAAATGTTTCTGCTTTTCTTTTTTGATAACAAAAGATAACAAAAAAGGATTTTATTTTAGGGTTTACTTGCGGCGTACTATTAAGATTTACCGTTGCAACACATAAACAATATGTATGCAATACAATCTCCACAATAACATAAAACAAACAAATAGAAATCAAAAACCGATAGGATAACATTTGTGTAATTTTAATGTGACTATATTCAATTTTCTCTCTCTTTTTTGTATGGGAAAAATAGCAACGACTGTTGCTTTCTTCTGAAATGTTTTATCTAATTTTTAACTTGTACCCATTATAGCATAAATCCGTCAAATTTGCAAGAACTTTTTTAATATGATA